>UMLL01045874.1_pt1 | contig 34501 bp, 31 predicted proteins | sample 1966591 | NCBI WGS metagenome assembly UMLL01 (sample SAMEA4836200, study PRJEB28245) | human gut metagenome | biome: gut microbiome; material: fecal sample | place: Denmark | collected 2008 | reverse complement strand
TCCCAGCTGTCGTCCTCGCCGCCCTTGGTCTTGGCGATCTCGACATCGAACGCCTGCGGGTTCTCGGCGAAATCGTCTTCCGGCTCAAGCTCAAAAACGCCGGTGTCGGTGCCTTGATTGGCATTAACCGTATAGGTATGCACAGTTGTATCAAGCTTATAACCGGCGGGTGCCTTGATTTCTACGATTTGAATATCACCAAACGGAACGCGATCAAAGTACAGAACGCCCTTGGCATTTGTCTTTCCGGTCGCTTCCCAGCCAGGAGTTGAAAGCGAAGTGATCTTGTACTCGGCGCCTTCAAGCGAAAGGCTTGTCTGGGCGGTACCGCTTGTCGCGGAATCCTTCTTTGCGACGGTGATCTTCACGACACCAGGGTCGTCCTTGAACTGCTGTTCCCCGGCGCTGTTACCGGTCGAGAACTCGATGCGTCCCTCGTACTTCTGGAAACCCTGCGGGGCCTTGGTCTCGACGGCGTAATAGTTCTCGTTCGGGTCGAGCTGGTAGTTGGCATGGCCGTTACCGTTCATGGTGATATGGGCGGCCAGCGCGTTGTCGCGGGTGCGGTAGATATCGAACTCGGCGCCCGCATAGGAGTACTCACTGTTGCCGTTCGTCACCTTGGCATCGGCGGAAATCTTGCTGAAGGTCACGTTGACCTTGTTGAGCTGCCAGTTGACCTTGAAGAAGCCGGCACCTGCCTGCGTGAAGGTGGTCGGGACGGTGACGCCCACGACGGCCTCGTTGCCGTATACGGCGGCGACACGGACGGTCTGGCCGTAATCGTCATCGGTGTACTTCGGCTGGTTGTAGCCATTCTGGAGCTGGCCGGACGGGTTGACGCCGACATGGCCGCAAGTCAGGTTGAGGTTTGCGGCGTTGGGGATCTCCACGCCGGAGGACGTGGTCTGCGCGTTGATCGTGCAGGTGCGCTCGATGGAGTAGTTGCCGGACTGCAGGCCGGAGACGTCCACGCCCTGGGTACCGAGCGCCTGGTAGATGGTCTTCGCCTCGTAGCGGCCGCCGGACGGATTCTCGACTGCCGGCATGGTATGGCCGCCGGCCGCGGTACCGGTGTACTTGTTGTGGCCGGCGGTGTGGAAGGTCATGCCGACATATGGTGCCGTATTGAACTTCCAGGTGCCGATGTTGTTCACGTTGCCGGCGAAGGCCTTGGTGGCGATAGAGGTGAGGAAGTTGCCGACAGTCTTGCCGGTATCGTTCGTCAGCTTGACCTTGACGGTGCGGACGCCGGCCGGAGCGAGCTTGAGATCGAGCGTACCGGTGCCCTCATCGTAGGACCACATGTCCATATCGCGGGTGTACTCGATGCCGTTCGCGATGACGGAATCGATCGAGCTGTCTTTCAGCGACTCGCGGGCGGCCTTGTCCTTGGCGAGAACGATCTTCGTGTCGGTGGCGAGGATATCGACCTTGGCGGTTCCGTTCTCGGCGACATCCCCGTCCACGCCGTCCTCGGAGATCTTGACGCTGATGCTGTTCTCTGCGCCCTTGTCTGCAGTTGCATAGAGAAGCTGGATACGGGAGGAAGCGACCTTGAGCTCGCCCTTCTTGTTCTTCTCGGTGTACTTCTTCGGCACATAGATGAGACCGGTGGCATCGTCGAACACGAAGCCGTCGCGCATCTTGGCGTCGGCGTTGTTCTCGGAGGCGCCCCAGTCGGCAAGGGTGGCGCCGGAGATACGGGAGCCGGCGTAGCCGACATAGTAGTCGGAATCCTCGTTAAGGTCATAGAGGATTGCATGGCTCACTGCGTTTGCTCGCAGCGCGTCTGCATGGTCCGACATGCCATCGCCGTCATCGTCGGCCCAGAGGTTATCGAGAGAGGCGTTCGGGAGGTTATTGGAGTCGACGACCGTGGTGGTCACGGTGAGTACATCCTTCTTCTCCAGCTTGTCGCCGAGCCCGACGTACTTGGAATCGGCGTTCTCCTTGATATAGGTCTTCTCGTCGATAGCCTTGTTGGCCTTACCCTCCTTGACCTTCACGGCCTTGAGGATGGAGGAGCCGTTAGAACCGTTCTCGTAGAACATGGTGGAAACGGTGGCGCTGCCGGTCACCTTGAAGGTGCCGATCCCGTCCTTGAGCGAGACGGCGGAGGCATCGTTATCGGAGTTATTGAAGACGGAGAGGCTGTCGGCGAAATACCCGTCGGCGGGAGAGGCCTTGATTGCGACCGTCTCGCCGGCATTCACCGTAATGGTCTTGGTGTCGTCGTCCCTGCCGACAAACGACAGGTTGCCGTTCTCGGTATCGGCGAGGGTGACGGTTGCCGTCTTAGTTGAAGTATCTGCATAGGCCGTACTCGGCGCGAATGCGGCACCGAAGCTGCCCAGGCATTGCGACAAAACGAGTACGGTACCGGCGGCAACGGTCGCAGCGCGGCGACCGACGGCCTTGATCTTGCTGAACATGCCTCCTCCTTTCTTTTGCTTGTTGTCTGTTTCGTTCATGTCTTGCATCATTCCTTTCCTTTTCCGGCTGCAAGTCTTGCAGCGTATTCAAGAGGATCGATTTGATATTTTACCAATTTCCACGTCACTGTGCCTTTGCAAATGGCCCGCTTCACGTGCCGTTTCAACAATCGCATACCTCTTGTCAAACAACCACGTTACAACCTGGGGAGTTGCAAACAGGAAAGCCCGGTCTTTTATGGTGGGACTGAATGTAAGGATAGATTTAAACTAGTAGTATGGCTTGTCCATATCGTTCATCTGAAACAATTTCGACCATAGATTCCGCGGTTTCAAGACTTTCTCGTTTGTCAGGCAATCATATTTCCGCAGTCCAAGAGAAGGGAACCGAGATGGCTGACAGGCAATTTGCCATATACTCCGTAGACGATGAATCACTTACCTTTTACCGCTATGGGCGCATTCCTGTGTTGGGAACAGAATTTGCTGGAAAGCATGTAACGAAGGTCTTCGAAAATTTTAACGATCATTGCTGGACAACTGACGCTATAGCTAATCGCGTTACCAGTGTTTCCGTTGCAGATGGCGGGATAAAACCGAGAAAACTCTGCCATTGGTTCAACCGGTTTGAAAATCTCCGTGCAGCCGATCTGGAGAAACTGGATACGACATACACGACTGCAGCTCAGGGTCTTTTCGAAAGCTGCGGTAACCTTGAGCAGGTCAGGATGCCGCGCTTCGGAATGCCGTTGGTTGCTGATACGAATCGAATGTTCTATGGTTGCAAATCGCTAAAACGGCTCGGCATGGACGGCTACAACCTCTACAGTGCTGTTGACTTGCATGAGATGTTTTTCGGATGTGAAAGGCTAAGAAAAATCGGTGCCGAAACATGGAATATTTCGCGGGCAGTAGATTTGAACAGGATGTTCTATGGCTGCATGAACCTATCCGAAGATCTGAGTTCTTGGACCCTAGAAAATTGGAGGGAAAACGCTCGCTTTAGTGCAGGGGCGCCAGGTGTGATCGATCCGGATTGGGACTATGCCTTTACCAGACAATTTTCCAGATGTCCAATTTGAAATTTTCTAAACAGAATAATTAACTAAAGACAGTAAACAGGGCTATCGCCGTACTGGCGGTAGCCCTGTTAACTCTAAAAGAAAACAACTAGGCAAATACCCGGTGGCCGATTCAGTCAAATTCGCAAGCGCTTGCGAATTTCATCTAGACGAATATCTGGACGAGGTTGTTAAGGAAGAAGATGATCGTCACGAGCTGTGCGATGGTGAGGAGCGAAATGATGAGATACGCCATGAGAAGTGTCTTGTTTTCCTCGTTGCCACAAACATGCTCATAAAGCTTGCGGTCGGAATAGATGGGAACGAGAGAGTACCAGCCGGACATGCCGAGCTTTGCATACACCTTCCACTTGCCGACAATGGTCACACTTGCAATGCCTAACAGCAAGAGCAGCGTAAAGAAAAACGCACCGAACAGGGCAGAATAGGAATGCATCAGATTTTCCTTTCAGACATCATTGCCGCACGGCAATTTACTTCATACGGCTTCACTAGAAAAGAGACGCCGCCAAAGAATCTCTTCTTGTTTATTCCCACGTTCTTCCCGCTCTAATTATTTCATCGCTATCTGGATCCGTTTTGAAAATACTTACGTAATTTAATCCAATCTCCTCCGGATTTGCCTCATTGCTTTTGATATATTCCATGGTAATTTCGTATTCTGTACCCTGATCATCTATTGCAAGATAAGATAACCGGTATACCCGAACGCTATAATAATAATTGCCTTCATCGTCATGAGGCCAGATCTTTTTTTCGATAACGTTATCTGGGGCTTCCTTATAGTATTCCGCGTGGATTAAAGTTCCCCAGCTACGGTTACTCGTCTCTACAATTTTACCGGGAATAAAATTCACAAAATCTTTTAGCTGTGATTTAAGTTTGTCTCCATCTTCTCTCAGATCATCAGCCATGAGTTCAAATATGATTTCTTCATTTTTCTCGGAAATTGCTCTATTTAGAGTAGAAATCTTTTTGTTGAGCCGATCATCCAGCTTCTTTTTTGTCTTAGCATTTTCCGATGCGATATAATCCCTTAATTCATCTACTCCATTTCTGAGCAAGGTTGTTGCGCGGCATCCCGATAGCGACAACGCCAAAATGCAAAGTATTGGAACTATTTTTCTCATAGGGCAACTCCTTAAGCGAGATGTTTTACAGGACAGAGCGTCAGGCTGAATAATTAGCTGAATACAGCAAAAGGAGCTATCGCCGTACTGACGGTAGCCCCTTTTGATCTAGAAACAGCTAGGTACATATCCAACGTATGATTCATTGAAATTCGCAAGCGCTTGCGAATTTCAGCTAAAGAACCTCGTAGTCCGTATCGCTATCATCCTCAAGGTCAACAGGCTCGCTTTCACCAAACCCGAGCATCGGCCAGAACACGATACCGAGCAGTACGAGGCCGATCGTATAGGCGGACTCCTTACCGAAAGTGTGGGCAAGATCGTTGAGGACGATGATGTTCATCACGAACTGTGCAATGATGAGAATCCAGTTGACCGCCGGCGCCCAACAGAGCACCCACGAGCAGATCAACACAATGAGATACGCCATGAGGAATGTCTTGTTCTCCTCACCGCCGCGGACTCGCTCGCAGAGCTTGTAGTCGGAGAAGACGGGAATGAGAGAGTACCAACCTGGCATGCCGAGCTTTGCATACACCTTCCACTTGCCGGCAATGATCACGATTGCGATGGCGAGCAGCAAGAGCAGCGTAAAGAGAGATGCACCGAGCAGGGTAGAGTAGAAATCCATAAGATTTTCCTTTCAGACATCATTGTCGCACGGCGATTCGTTCATGCGGCTTCACTCACTTAATTATACAAATTAACGCATTGTTTCACTTCGAGATGAAAGGCCTTTCGAGAAACCGTCGAGAGTGTTTGCCATTGCCATGGCAACGCATCTTTTCGATTTGGAGGAAAGGGAGGTCTTCTTGGCTGCGGCGAACTTCTTGGCTAAGACCTCGAAGTCAACATCCTCCCAATGCCGTTTCTTCCCTGTTCCCTGCATAAATACGTCGAAATAGCCGACGCGGCTATGCCCGGCATATGCGAGAGGGCAGACCTGTTCTTCTTTCATACCAGCCTTGACTGCTTCAGCTGGCAATCGGTAAGAAATCATCTCGGTTTTCTTGCGTCGTGCGATGAACCGCGTGCACATCTCGGGATGAACGGCCTCATAGGCCAGAACGCTCGATGGGTTACATCCAAATTTCTGCTCGAATTCTTTTTCGCGAGCATTCATGAATTGAAGTCGTGCTTCCTGTGCAGCCTGCTCGGCCGCCATCTGCCTATCGCGTTCGATAACCTGCTCTTGGCTCATCGGTTCGAAGCTCCGGCAGACGGCATCTTCATTGAGACCGAAAAACTCGACCTCGCGGGCAGTACGGCTGGAATGATGCCAAGATTTGTACTCGAGAAATTCCTTAACGAGCTCTGCTTTCGTATTGTTTTCGATATCCGGATCGTAAGCCAGGTCGAAATCGAAACAGTAGCCCTTGACCGCTTGGATGATTGCAGTCTTTGTCCACCTGCTGATCGGCATCTCACCTTGTTCATAAGCCTCGGCTGCACGCACGCTCATTGAGGAGCCTAAGTAGCCTTTTTGTCCATATACCACCTGCGTCATAACCCTAGACCTCCGTTCGCTGATCAGCTGTCGCCGACGGTGCCTTCATCGCGTGTGCAGGGCTTCACGCCGATCTCATCAGACAGTCGATTCGATGCCTCACGCGACGACATTGTTTTCTGGGATAGGTTCTTAGTTTTTGCAGGCTGCGGCGGTTCGGGCTCAATCATACCGAGCGTTTTCTTGCATACTTCCGATGCCGTCATGAGATAGGAGTCGAATGATTCACCGGACAACGCATAGAACGTCTTGGCGACGGCATCGCGTCCGGATGCATCGCAATTCGAATAGACGCGCAGCAAATCAATCGCAGCATCGGTTGAGAGGGCGTCAATCGAATTGAATGTCTCGGCGAGCACCGTATCGGCACCTTCCGCCTCCTCTGCATCCATATCCTTGATTTTATCCATGAACCCCGACACCTGCTCGACCATCCCGTCGCGCCACTCGTCATCTTTTACGATACCCGCTTCGATGCGGTTCGCCTTTGCAATGATTTCATTGAAACGGGCGAGCGTTTCCGCATCGAGTTCCGAGACATAGCTCCAGCGACCGTCTTCGCAAAGTGTGAAGATAAGGTCATTGATTCGACGGTCATCTGGACCCGTAACGTAGATTGTCGCGATGTGGGGGGAACCGTTCACGACATGGATCTGTCCGGGAACCTCATCGAGGTGTTTTGTGCCCCAGGCCATACATTCCTCGATGTCTGCGACCGACACATCATATAACGTGAAATGTGGGACATCGCCCAACCCATTGACTTTGGAGTCGATATAGATACCGTGGACGGGATCGTAGATGCCGCCGTTCTTGGAGAAGGACTTGGAAAGTTCGATGAAATGCAGCATGGGGTTTTCCATGAGCGATTCGGCCTTGCACGCTGGTGCAAAAGACAGCAATGCGTCGGGGACGTTTTCCAGGCAATATGGTCCGTTCAGCCGGGCGCGGTCAAGTATCTCGTTTAACATACGAAGCTGCCCCATATTCGCGCCCTGAAGAAAGGCCGCGGCAAGGGCTTCATGATTGAAAGACTCCTCCTCATAATGCCCGTCGGAGACGTTCAGCGCGGTCCAATCGTCGGTAAGCTTGTTTTTTTGGATCAATAGGCCGGCGCCGGTGCTTGGAAATAATGGCTGGTCCTCATTGACTTTTTTGATACGGGTGCGGCCTTCAAGGTATTCGCGGTACATATATTTGATGTAATCGGACATTGCGATTCACTCCTTTTAACTATTCGCCTACGGTGTCTTCTTCACGGATCTGGTTGACTGTCGTTCGTTCAGTTTGCCTCCGCTGCGCCACATTGCGGTTCACTTCATGTTTATGTCCCAGGGTGCGGTCAGGTGCCGATTGCGCTTTATTCTCCGCATAGGGGATGACTTTGGCGGCGAGCTGGCTGCATTCGTCGCAACTGAGGTTCGGCAGTTTGCCGATATCCACTCCGGCATTCTGCAGATTTCTAAGGAGCTGAGATGCGGCGACCATGGAATCATTCATGGGAATATCGACTTGGCAGCCGCAGGGGAGATATTCATACGTTTTGCCTCCGCCGATCAGCTCATAGTCTATCAATGGGACAAGTTCACCTTCGAGCGAGCGGGAGCCGCTTTCAACTGCAGAGACAAGGGCTTCGGGACTGAACTTCAGGCTGTACCCATCGACATCGACGCCGCCGAGGTATTCCATATAGATAGTTTCATCGATAGTCGTATAGTCCTTGCCGGTGCATTTGAAATATGATTTCAAGGCGTCGAACAGTTTTTTATGGTAGCCGGTCGGTAGTGAATACTCGCTATAAAATTCGAGCCCATGCGTGCCGGTCTCGGCAAATCTATCGACAATTCCACGTAAAACAGCAGGCGGCCAGTTTCCGACGTCACCGTAAAGCGCACTGTAGAAATCGGCATCCTTGAAATCGAAGTCATATACCTCTTGTCGGATAGGGTCACCGGTGTGCTCATCGGATACGTTGAACCTATACGTTTTCAGAAAGGCCATCATCCCATCGTTGATTTCGACTTTGGAGATGTCATCTGGAAGGAGTTCTTTCGGGTCGAGCGAGTGCCTAGTCCAGGCATTCGTGTCACGGACGGATTTGCCTTCAACGAGATTGGTGAAATCAGAGATCGACACGCCCTTGCTGACGAACTCGCCGGTGGCTTGATTGAAAAAGACCTGCATGTCGACGCCATCGCCGTCGCGGTGGATAAAGTCGTCTCCGTAACCGTACTCGTTTCTTTCGTAGCGGCTATAGCTGAAGAGCGGTTTATTAAGATCGAGAGTTATTTCAGTATCCATGTCTGTTTTTACTCCTTTATGCGTGGATCGCATGGTCATCGATCATGCTTACGGCGTTTTCACGACTTGCCTGTATCCGCTGCGCCGCATCGCGGTTCACTTCATGTTTATGTCCCAGGCTGCGGTCGGGCGCCGGTTGCGCTTTATTCTCCGCATATGGGATGACTTTGGCGGCGAGCTGGCTGCATTCATCGCAGCTGAGGTTCGGCAAGGCGTCAAGATCCACTCCGGCATCCCGCAGCTCCTTGATCGATTGCGCCGCATTTTCAATCGAATTATTCATCTGGACGGCGACATGGCAGCCGCAGGGAAGATATCTATCGGGTCCGAAGCTGTCTGAGAGATAGGGGACCAGCTCGGCCTGAACAGTCTCGGTAGCATGTTCTACAGCCGCGATAACGTCTTGAGGATTGAACTTAAGCGAGATACCGGAGAGATATGAGCCGTAGCTCCTGGCAGCGATCAGGTCGCCTGGCGTCCTGTAATTACTCTCTCCGCATCCGAAATGATCTTTAAGGGACGCCAGCAGCTCTTTATGGTAGTCGAGCGGCAGAACCCGATCGTTCTCATATTCCGGAATGGGACGGTTTTCGACATTGCACTTTTCCACGAGGGTGCCGTAGACGCTCTGCGGCCACTTTTCGATTGCTCCATAGAATTCACCGGCGGCCTCGATGTCGCCCGTGCGGGTGAAGAGAAAATCCTTAAGTGATTCCGGGTAGTCCGTCTTGTCCCCGAAGACGGCATCGTAGAATTCATTCTGGTAGAAGAAGAGACCGCGCGGCAGGACGTGGATAAAATCCTTCACGGACTCATCTACTTCAAATTTGACGTTAGAGATCGGGAATTTCGGACTGAAATCGCTCGGTTTATACTCGCGGGCTGTGCGGGGCAGCTCGAAATGCTGCTTTGCGCCGTCCGCGAGGTCGATATAGTCGTCGACATATTTGAGTTTGCCGATGAACTCACCGCTCTCCGGGTCGAAATAGATCTGGGCGTTCTGTCCGGTACCGACGTGGAGACGGTTACCCCTTTTGTCATCGGCGCTGCCGTTCTGCAGATACCAGCTGAAACTGGCGACGGGTTTATTGAAATCAAACTTAGCCATTGCCCATTCCCCTTTGCTTACGCTCCGATGGCATTTTCATCGCGCATGTTCACAAGGTCTGCGCGGTCGCCCTGCATGTGGGCAGACGCGTCGCGAGCCGTTTCCTTCTTGTGCGAGAGACTGCGGTCGGCGCGGTCTTCCTGTTCCGTCTTTTCGGGCATATCGAGCTTCTGCACGATCTCCTTGCCGGCTGCCGGATGCCCGACTTCCTGCTCGTAGCGGTCGATGATGAAGTCGGTCGCCTGCGATGCCTGGGAAGCGGCGGCAAAGAAATCGTCACAGAGTTCTTCCTTGGTCGCCTCATATTCGTCCGTGCCGGCCACGCTGTCGAGACGCCCCTTCCAGAACTCGAGGTAGGCGACATGCTCGCCATAACCGGCGGCCTCGGGGTCGGTCTCGGCCTTGACGGCAAGATCGACGGAGCTGAAGATGCTGCTTAGCTCAGCGACGATCTCCTCGTGTGCATATTCCTTGCTGCGCATGTCACCCGTCATCTGGCGGTCAAGTGCGGGCGCTGTAGAATGGCCCATCTCATGGAGCAGTGAGGCGAGAAACGAGGAATTGCTGTTGAACGCCTCGCGGGACGGAACCGAAATCTTGTCATTGGCGAAGTTGTAGTAGGCGCCGTCGGTACTCCCCTCGAACACCTCGCACCTACTCGACGCGATCACATCGTCGGCAAGGAGTCCGACTTCGATATCGTCATTCGGCGCGAGGTCGGGAACGGGAAGCGGCGGGACGCCCTCGATAAGTGAGAGGTTGAAGACCTTGAAGTAGCGGTCGCATTCCGGGTGCGGATGGACGCCACTCGGCAGCTGCTCGAATTCATATTTTCCGTTATCGCCTTTACGGTAGCGTCCCCAGACGCCGTTCTCTTTGACGGCGCGGACCCTGGTGAACTTCTGCGTGCCTCCTTTGTCGGTAAGCGGCGTTCCGTCTTTCTTGACGCGCGGAATGTAGGCGTACATGCCCCAGTGCTCGATGCCTACGCCGAGTTCGTCATCGATGCCCCCTCGTCCGTTCTGCAGGTTCTCTGGGACTTTCCAGCCCATTTCCTTGATCTGCTTCTCGGTAGCCCAACGCGGGTCGGCATAGCCTCGCATCATGCCGTAGACATATGTGTAGAGGAAGTTGCGTCCGCTGTATTGGGTACCGGAGACCGGGTTATGCGGTGGGAGAGGGGAGGCCTCTACCCACGGTTTCTTCCACTCGTTACCGCCTTTCTCCATGTCCTCCAGAACGCGCATGGTGATTTCCTCGCGCTGCTTGTTGATGCGGGAGAATTTAGTCATTGTCATTTGTCGTCTCCTTCTAGTCGTTTTGATCCTGAAAATCTATCCATCGAGCGAGCCTTGGCGAGCGAATCATAGGTGCCGTCAGGCACCGCATGGAATGCGGGTCGCGGTACGCATCGCCCATTCGAGTTGCCATCCGTCCTGCAAGTCGAATCGATCTCTCTTGCATCACCCTTCAAGCAACAACTCTCCCTTCTTTTTGGCCTCTTCGGCGAGTTTATCGGCGCCCGCTCGCGCGATCTCGCCCTTCACGGTCAACTTTCCATCGTCTCGCCCTGGCGAATCGCTTTTTTCGACTCGCCCCTTCAATTCGAATACCCTAGATACCGCACCGCGGAAATCGAAAGTCATATTGCGGCCCCTGGCTTCTGCGATGCAGGCATATGTCCAGAACTTATCGCCGATCATGCCGTCTTCGCCGGCAAGCTTGTCAAACCGTTCTGCGAAATCGCTTCTGACGGCAACGACTGGCACGGTCCGCTTCGACAGGATGTCGCAGATCATGAGCTCTCCGGTCTTATCCGCCAGCAGGAGGAAGGGGTTGATGTCATCGACCCATTCCCGTCCGATTCCCGAAAGGTCGCTTGCCCATTTCTCACCTGAGATAATCCGGTATCCTTCAGGGATTTCGATTTCATCGAGCAGGGCGCCCGGACCATCGCTGAATCGCGTGATAATCTCCTGGTAGGCATAATCGAGGACATCGGCATCGCCGTATGCATCGGCCCAGGGTCCGTTTTTGACCCCATGCTGCCCTTTGACCTTTATCACGGCACTCCTGATAGCGTTCCTGACGCTCCTATCGGTATCTTTGTCCATGTTCTCGAGAAGGAATCTGTCTTCCATCTCTTCTGAAACCGAACGCGTCAGAGCTGAGCGAATTCCGTCGGGAAGGGCAGTGCTCCATGGGCTATCGATTGCGGAACGCAGTTGCTCCAGAATGTATTGGTCCTTGATTTCCGCGATGTTGCCTTTGGTGAGTTCGAATAGGACGAATGCCTTGGCTCCATTTTCCCTGTCGACGATGATTTCCCTCAAACACTTGCCTCCTTCCCTGTTTTGTAAGATTCTACCACTCATTCTCATCCGACCATCACGTTTCTCTCCATGTTTTTGCTGAACCGTATTTTGGCAAACGCTTGCGGATTTCGTCAAAGCCGCGACATCTGTCCATCTTTACGACCGGACCCTGTTAGTTCCATGTGAGCGGTCCCCGTCGCTCGCGGGTTTCCTAGCCCACCGAGATCCGGAAACGCAAGGGCTGCCCTACGGCGCATCGTTTCACTTGTCCCTTGTCGTTTCAGTCCCATCGTGGTCTTGAACGGATACCGGCGACGGGAAATCGCCAGCACATTGAAAACTGAACAGGGTTCGGAAGCGCCGACGGAAGAGCGGATGTTGAGTGCCGAACCTGCAAGAGCACCAAAGAAAACAGCAGGTTGAAAAACAAGGAGGAAAACAAAATGGAAGAAAGAAGAGAAATGAACGGACAGAGAGTGATGACCAGGGATGAGCTGGAGATGAGATTGCCGGCGCTGAATCATATCGCGAAACAGAGGGATGCCAAATTCAGACTTCGCTACGCTGAGAAGACGGTAAACAATGGTATCGAGCGTGGGTACACCTTGGATGCCGGAACAAGGGTGTCTGTAAACGTTTACCAGAACAAGAGCTGGGTGCAGATGCCGGACGAGGAGCTTTTCGATACCCTGAACGATCTCGATGGAAGATACTGTGTGACGGAAGACCAGGAGACGATCGGGGAGAGGCTGAACGCCCTTTTCAAGAGCGGCGAGCTGTTCGAGAAAATCTATCCAGTTGTCGTATCCGAAAACAATAAGGAAAACTTTGCGGAGGCTGGTATCACATTCGATCGATATCTCGACATGCTGGTTACATATCGCGTCGAACTGATGCAGATGAATGATGGAATCGGGACGATTCGACTTCAGGACAGCCATCTTGAGACTTTCGGAATTTCCCGTCAGAAGATCCGAGAAGCTGCATTTGCCAACCTTGAAGGGATTGTCGATTTCATGACGCTGCGTGATGACGCATCCGGCTTCAAGATGGTTGCGGCGACCAGGAAAGACAAACAGTTCGGCGGGGCGGCGTCGATGTTGCTCCCGTCGGTTCGCAGGAGACTTGCCGAGATGTTCGGGACCGATAGCCTTGTCTTCCTTCCATCGAGCATTTCAGAGGTCATTGCTGTACCGCAGACAGCCGGTGAACCGGAAACGCTTCTCGCAATGGTTCATGAAATCAATGAGATGGAAGTCGCGCTGGAGGAACGGCTCACGGACAGTATCTATCCGATGTGCCTTGCAGACGGCGAGTACCGCCTTTCAGTTATCCGCCCTAAATAAAGGGCGGCCCCTCGGGGCATTCGGGTGGCATCTGATTCGCGCTGCTCGAATGTCTCGAATCAAGCTGAGCGCTCGAGATTGAATCGTCGTGCCGTTAGTGGTATAATTGTATTATTATATCAAAAGGGGAAATCATGAAGATGGCTGAATACACATTGATGAACAAGAACCACCCCGTTGTTTCTTTCAGATATGACCGCGATATTCACGCAGTGGTGAAGATTGTTGATGTCCATGATCTCAGATATGCACCCGTGGCTCTCGCTGATTCAAAAGGTATTGTGACTAGGCGTGCGCTCAACGACTGGTGGCGCCGGCGTGCGATTCCGCCGTCCCGACATCAGATTCAGCAACTTCTCGATTCTTTGAATCTCAATAGCACATTGGAGCTGGCGGAGGAGAATTTTGGACTTTCGCTGTCTGATCGTTACTGGATCAACGACAACAAGAATCCTTTGAAATGGGAGGATGTCAATTTCTTCGACAATGACTTTACAGACGATCTTGGAATGTTGACTCTTGGACAGGAATCGTCCGGCAATCCGAACCTGATGTCGCCGAACTCGACGCTTGGTGGCGATCTCAATAAAAAATGGAAGATCGTCAATGGCAAGCGATTCCTCGTGAAAGGCGGGACTGGGTCGACACGGCAGGAGGTTCTGAACGAAGTTGTGGCGACGGCGCTATATGACCGCCTGCTAAGCAGAAACGATTACATCCCCTACTTCCTATTTGAGGAGAAGGGACGAATCTATTCCGCATGTGAGAACATGCTCGGACAGGATGAGGAGCTAGTCACCGCATATGACGTACTTTCAACACGAAAGAAACCTGATTCTATGAGTGACTATGACTTTCTGGTGGACACCTACAAGAGCCTTGGTCTCAACAATGTAGAGGAAGGTCTGGCAAAAATGTTCACCTGTGATTACATCCTTGCCAATCAAGACCGGCACTGGCGTAACTTCGGGGTAATCCGAAATGTTGAAACACTTGAATTTACAAGGATTGCGCCGATTTTCGATAATGGGACAAGCCTTTGGTGTCACGCCTACAACATTCTCGCTGAAGATAGCTATATCGCGAAACCGTTTGGACCGAAAGGTATGGCTCCGGACAAGCAGCTCAGCCTTTTCAGAGATTACAGCTGGTTCGATAGGGACAAGCTTGTCGGTTTCCCTCTTGAGGCAAAGGAGATCTTGTCCCATGGGAACGATGGCATCCAGGCTCGACTTGGTGTTATCGAAAGTCGCATCGAACGAAACATTGGCAGTGTTCAACGGCATATTGAAAAGTTGGCAGTCGGACAAAAGGAGCCATTGCGTGTCAAGCGAGATAAGGTTTTGCAGATACCGCGGATGAATGACTCAGTTTCAAGAACTGAAAGAGAACGGTAATGAAAGGGGCTTTTTGCCCCTTTTTTAGCGTTCGCCGTGCCTCCCTGTTTCAAGCGACTATAGGAAGTATCGGGAAGGATCTCATCGAAATGGATCGAAATCCATCGTAAATGTAGTCGTCTGTATCAATACATCTTCTATGATGCTATAGTACTATTACACAAAGCATTACAGGAGGAAATGAATATGGGAAGGATGTGGCGCGGTGGGTATCGCCGCTTCCATCCGATAGGAGATCGGATGGGAAATGAAATGGTTGATGCGTTCGATGTGGGGCAGCCGATATGCGACCTTGATATGGAATACGGGGTATATAAGGTCCCTGCTAAAGAAGTCATACCGTACAGGATCTATCCGGTGCTGTCGCCGGCCTGGAAGGCTGACGGCTATGACGAGCTGGGGATCATCTACGATCGCTATCTCGATCTGCTTGTCACCTACGTCGTCGAGGGTGAATCCGAAACGGACGGCTACGCGGCCGCAATCGTGACGTATGACAATCTCGATACATTCGGCTTGCCGAGAGGGAAGCTGTTCGAATATGCATCCCGCAACCTCAAATCGGATATACGGATCGGCTTCACCGGCACAACGGGGCAGCTCGCTATGTTGGAGATCGGTAGGCTGAGCGGGGGAGTGGGAGGCGCCTCGGCGCTGCTCTTGTCATCGGTATGGGAGAGTGCCGCCAAATTATTCGGCACGGAGAAGATCATATTCTTCGCATTGAGTAACTGCGAGCTCATGGCGGTAGTTGCGGAAGAGCGGATAATTCATGCCTTGAAATCCGGCCTCTTCGATGCGGCAAGGGAATCAGTCCCAGTTGAAGAGTATTTTCCGAAAAGCATTTACGGGCTCGTGCCGGATAAATCGGGCTATAGTCTGCATCGGTTTTGAAAGGCGCGATATACCTTGGACACTCGAACGTACGGTTGCCTTTCGGATGCTATAGTGCTATAATACTAGCATATTGCATTAACGGAAGGAGGATACGTATGGAGGAAAATAGCTTTCAGGTCGCTTTGCGCTCGGCCCTGTCTGAGCTGAAGGACGGGTCGATGGTCGAGTTGAGCGAGCGTGACCCCGGCTTCCGACAAAGTGAGATGGAAGAGCATCTTGCGGAGCAGGATTGGCTCAAGATCTCTCATGAGATTCCGCAGGAGCTTCGGGATGTGACGGATCGCTTTATCCGCGCTGTCCGCGTCCATGCCTGCGACCAGGTCGATACGGCCTATCTTGCCGGTATGCGTGACATGATGAAGATCGCGGCGGCATTCGGGCTCTATGAGATCGATCCCGACGATGTCTTGCCGGCGCGACAGAGGAAGTAGACAAACTGTCTATACTATGCTATAGTAGTATTGTTTTCGAAGATTCCTTCGGGAATCACCTTGTTGGCCGGTATTCCTATCTACCGGCATCAGCCTATTTTTATACAGGAAAAGAAGAAGATTGCGGTCTCTCTCCGCAGCCTTCTTCTTTTTTATTCGCAAGCGCTTGCGAATTTTAACGGGTGGATTCATCTTTCATTTGCGATGAAAGATGAGGCTTTTTCATTTCTTGAATAGAGCGCATGTATTCTTTTCTTTGTTCAACCTATGGATTAGTGGCAGAGGAGACCTGCTTGTTTCCGCGGTTGCAAATACAAAGATGGTTTTGTATAATAGTATCAGAGGCGAGCTTAGAGTAGTATTCGGGGAACTGGATTCCGGCCAAACGCTCTAGGTCTCGCCCTTTTTCTTTGTCTTAATATTCACGTTTGAAAACTCATAGTAAAAAAGAGGGGCAGATGAAACTCCATCTGCCCCTCTTTCAATATCCGCTACGACCGGGCGCTCATGACGCCGTCGTAGCCGCTCCAAGGCCAATCGACGTAGACCGTCGTGTTGCCCTTGATGGTCGCCGAGAGGATCGGGGATCCGCTGGCGGCCGCGGTAGCATATACACCGGGGGTGCTGGATACGCAGCGCGTCTTCCCGGCATCCTCGCACCAAGCGGACCACGGACCGGCAAACGTCAGCTTCGTCCCATACTTAACGACCTCGTCCTGTGGGTACAGGGCTGCCAGATCAAGCGCGGTGCCAAGGTCGGCGTCCGTCGACCAGTTATACGAGGTGTCCAGCACGCTGCTGCGGGTGGTCGTATCGTATTTCACCGAGCAAGGGTTGTAACCGTACAGCTTCAACGAACTATCGAGTGCCTGCGGCTCATACGGTTGCGTGTACTCCGGGTCCGTGTACCAGCAGACCAGATCGAGGCAGTTGTCTTTCTGGCCGGCGGCGGTGGCATCGGGATTCACCTGATAGGTCGTTCCCATCTTGTACTCTTCCTCGAAACACGGATCGGTTTCACCGTCGACATAATAGAACACCTTGATACCGACTGGGACTGGAGGAGTCGGCGGTACGGGCAGAGCTTCCAGGCCCTTCGAACTGTCGCCCTGATACGCATCGACGATCATCTTGTGCCCATCGAACCCCGACGTGTCATCGAGGTTGAGCGCGAGCATCGCCTGTGCCGTGAGATAGCCACCCGAATGGGAGTTTTCCGGGATAAACGAATTGTCCTCCGCGAACTCTCGTGCCAGCTTGGCACCGCGCGGCTTCGGGATGGCGAATACCTGAATACACTTGATGGCTCCCTTGCTGCCGGATGCATCATCCGAACCGCACAGCTCCGCATCATCCTGAGAACCGCCGTTGGAATGGAAACGCTCCGTCCAGCCCTGCCCATAGATGAAGGCGCGATAGGCGATATCGTATTCCTTGGCGATATCTCCCTCAAGCCAGATCTTGATGCCGGTAATGCGGTTGCTGACACCGCCCTTGCCAAGCTCCTCGCCGTCGCGGCAGACATCGGACCAAGAGAAATCGCCTGAATTTTCGATGCCCATGCATCCGGCGTAGCAGATTGCTCCAAAGTCGGCGTTGTTCTCGATGAAACCGTTGCCGTACTTGATCCTCAGCTTGAAGGCCTCGACGAAGAAGTTAGTGTCGCGAACGGGGTATCCCGCGCCGGCATAGGCGTCACGCCAGATCTGATCGCCGCAATTTGCAAGATGGCACCAGCTGCTTAACGTAAAGGCTTCGGGATACTTGTTTTCGGCAAACGGGCTTTCCCTCTCGTCTTGCATCCAGTACCAACGGTACAGGTATTTCACCGAACCGGTGCCGCCCTGATCGTAGGGCGTGCACGTCTTTGACGGGTCGATGACAGAGATCGTCTTGCCGGGCTCGACACGCTCGGCATCGAGCGAGATCGTGCCCTTGAAGAACACTTCCTCGATACGCCACTTGTGCGCTTCATTCGACCATTCGGAACCGTTATTACCGTCGGAATGTAGCCGGACAATGGTTCCTTCGGCGGTCTTGCCGTCGGCTTGGTCGAAGGCAAAACCGGACGCATCGCTGATAATGTTGTACCTGCCGTTCTTGTCGACACTCTTTGTGACCCAAAATCGACCGTCGATGGTATTGTCATCCCCGTAGAGCTGGAGCGTTTGAGTGGAAGAAGGAGCAGTGCGGTTTCGGGCGGCTTGCTCTAGATAGCTTCTTCCTCCCGACGCATTGAGCACACGACTGAAACCTTTCACATGGGCCGGGAAGATGGTGAATGTGATACCGCCTCGTTCGTCCATCGCGCCGAGGCCCATGACGAAATTGCGCTGCGTATAATTCGTTCCGCTTCCGTCCGCACCGTAAAGATGAACGAGCGTGCCGGCGGCTTGTCTTGCGGCATCGACATCCAGACATTGATATCCGCTTTTGACGGAATCCGGAACGATTGCGACGATCTTGCCGAACAGGGACATGTCCTGGTCGAGGGTAATTTTATCGATTTTTGCGTGGATATCACTGCCCATGAAGCTATCAGGGGAACTTGTAAATCCACTAAGAAAAACTCTGTTAGGTGTAGTCCAGTTACTGACGCCTCCGCACACGACGTTATAGACATAAACTCCAAGGCCGAAATAGGCGTCTTGAAGACCATTGTTCCGCTTATAGAGGTATGTCGGGGAGTCGTATCCCAAATCGGACCAACCAGTAATACTCCACCAACTTCGATTTCCGCCACCGAGGTTTTCGTTTGAGAAAGCGAAGTATTTATTATCTTCCCAGTCAGTTTTTTGGCAACTGCCGGCGATTCCAAGATTGCTCACCCAAAAATGGAGATAGTTATCTTTATATTTGGAAAACCAGATTCGATGACCGGTTGAAGTGTTTACATCGCCGCATTTTGCCTGGACGTGAACCTTAAAAATATCATAGAGCTCATCCGTGAAAATCGATTCGACGTATACCCTGAAGGAGAGGCAAAGCCATTGGCTTGCATCCCAACTATATCCGACCTGCCACCACCAGGTTTTAGATGTAACACCGATATAGTTCCCACCATGATGGACAACAGATCCATTTCCTGAACCGAACCAACCTCTTTCGTTCGGAGGATTTCCGCCCGGACAGGTTGCTCCGAACGCTAACTTGGGCATCATGAGTAATGCCAACGCCGCTGCGCCGGCTTCGAGTACACGGCGGCGGGAGACTGCTTTATCATCGCTATCAGCAGAATTATCCTGTGGGATGAGTTCCGCATTGACGTGGGCGATCTCGTTACTTTTTTCCATTGGATCGTTCAACTCCCTATTCGGCATAACCGGTTTCTTCGTAGTTATCTTGAACGCACAATTTTAATGTGTAGAGGGCAAGGCAGATGGTATCGCAGAGCTGGATTACAACTGGCTCAGTGCTCATATGGGAAGCCGGAAGTAAAAAATAGATAGTTGCGACGATACCAGCTGCAAGTGCAACCTTATAGTTATTTTTGCAAAACGCAATGGCTGCGAGGGCGAGAATGATTACTGGAATTGCCGGTTGCAGGACAGACCAGACAGAATGCGAAAGTGCAATGTACCTGATAGAAGTTACCAAATTGCCTACAGCGTCCGGCACGGGCGCCACGCTCGCCACGACCGCTGCAAACCCGAAAGCTTCCGCTGAGATAGGGATGTCTTTCACCCCGTTTTTAATCTTATCTAGCATGAAATTCCCTAACCTACTTGAACATTTATAGTTATCGAAAATTATAGCGCGGCAGACTGTAAAAAGTTACCGGTATGTCCGGGATTATGGTGGGAAAAGGAGAGCAGCCGGGGTGCAAATCTGCACCCCGGCTGCTTCATGTCATTAAGCTGATGCTTCCGGTTACATGATTTCCATGAGCATGCTTGCGGTCGGAATGATGAGCGGGGGAAGGATGAGGACGAGCACGGCGATCAGGAAGAAGACCAGCGGGACAGCCATCTTCGTCGAGAGCTTGTTGATCTGCGCGGTCAGCGCATCGTAACGCGCCTTGCGTGCAAGCTTTGCCTGCGATTCGAGGACGCCTGAGATCGAGGTGCCCTTTCTGGTCGCCTCGATTAACGCCGCGCAGAAATATCCCATGAGCGGTGAATCGCATCGGCGGCGCATATGGTCCAGGGCATCTACGCGGGACACGCCGAGGTGCGAGATCTCCATATCGGTACGCGCGAACTCGTCTGCCAGCGGACCGAGGGCCTTGTTCTCGGCAAGCTGCCTGAATCCACGCTCCACGAGCACGCCGGCTGAGACGGAAATGGTGAGCAGTTCAAGTGCCGGTGGCAAATAGCGATCGATCTCTTCGCCGCGCGTCTTTCCCGCATGCGACAGCCAGACTCCGCAGACCGCCCATCCGCCGACGGCGCCGATGATTCCGACTAGGAGTGCCATCGCGATTCCGTATCCGCCCACGAGGGCGGCACCGGCGAGCATGATGGCGGTGAAGATCGTGATCCCGAGGGAGATGGCACGCCAGGTCGATGGGGTTATCTTTAACCCTGCCAGGTCGAGCTTGTCCTGCAGCTCTCGGGATTCCGACAGCTTGAGCGGGATGACCTTTTCGAACGCCTCTCCGGCACAGTCGATTGCCTCGGCGATCTTCATGCGCTGCGTCGGTTTGGCGTGCATCCCCTTACGGGCGGCGATGGACATCCTGGCGCGCGCCAGCGGCTTGCGGAAGGACTCGCCGGCGAGAACATAAGTCATACCGCCGGCAGCACAGGCGAACAGGAGCACGAGGAGATATTGGATATTCATTTCGATTGGCTCCTATTCCACGTCGATGTCTGCCATTTTGTAGATGATGACGGAGCCCGTTGCCGCAAATAGCACCACGACGATCAGCACGGGAATGCCGAGCGGGTCCTGCGTATAGAAATCATATGCCTGCGGAATGCCGACCATGATGATTGCGAACAGGATGAGCAGCATCACGATAAGCGCCTTCATGGATGCAATCACAGATGACGTCTCCGACTCGATATGCCGACGGAGCGACAACCGGGCGTCGATGGTGTCTCCGATGCGCTCGAGCGAGTCAGCCAGCGATCCACCGACTTCCTTGTGCGAGGCCACGGCGGCCTGCAGGAGGACAAGGTCCTTGCTGCCGGTTCGTTTCGCCATGTCATCGAGCGCGGCGACGATATCGCCATCGATTTGCATCGCGCCGGCACAGGCCAGGAGCTCGGATTTCAGAGGGTCGTCTGAATTCTCCCCGACAGAGCGCAAGGCTCTTTCAATCGAGGATCCGGCACGCATGTTTTCTGCGACCATGGGAAGCGACCGCGCCAATTGCTCATCGAATCGTGCTTTGCGGCTCTTTCCGCGGGAACGCACCCACAGCTCGGCAATCAGGGGTCCGATGAGGGCGAAACCGATTCCGATAAGTCCAAGGGCCATGAATCCGATGAGGGCACCCGCTCCCGCGAGCAAGACGAGGAGGAGAATCCACGTCTTGCCATTGACTTCGATACCGGCTTCCGCAAGACGCGGAAGGGGCGTGGAGACTTTTTTGTCCTTATCGTCCGACTCGCCTGTTCTAAGGGCAGTCGAATTCCACATGCGGCGTACATCGCCGGCAGCCGACAGTCCGCAGAACAGGGAATAGAGACCGACGGTGATGGAAAGCAATAGGAAGAAAACGCTCAGCATCATGATGATGACGGCAGGTTCCATTACCAGACACCGCCTTCGAACCAACGGGGGTCGTACTCCGCGTCCTCGTCGAGGATCTTTTCCTTTAGACGCGCCGGCTGGTATCCAGTGGCGACATGCCTGCCGTTTTCCGGCGAACCCTCCCAGTGGAACAGTTCGTTGCGGGTCACGTTACCGTCGGAAAAGCCCTCGACGGCCGTGATGGACTCGATACGGCGGTAGCCGCCCCTCCAGCGCTTCACCTGCACGACGACATCGATCGCGGCACCGATCTGGCGGCGGATTGCCTCCATGGTCATGTTGCCCTGGCTCTTCAGGATCATGTTCTCGATACGCGTGAATGCACCGGCGCAGTCGTTCGCATGGATCGTCGTGAGCGATCCGTCGTGACCCGTCTGCATGGCCTGAAGCATCTCGTAAGTCTCATCGTCACGGCACTCGCCGACGACGATACGGTCGGGACGCTCACGGAGTGCGCCGACCAGGAGCTCATGCATCGTAAACTCGCCCTTGCCCTCTGAGTTCGGTGGGCAGGCGACGCGGGGGATCACAATGCGCTGCTTCAGCTGCAGTTCTCGCGTATCCTCGATGGTCACGACGCGCTCGTTATAGCCGATGAAGGCAGAGAGTGCGTTCAGCATCGTGGTCTTACCGGAACCGGTGCCGCCGGAGATGATGAAGTTCGCACGGGCCTTGACGGCTGATTTGAGGAACATGTACATGGGCTCGCTCATGGCACCGCGCTCCAGCAAATCCTCAGCAGTCAGCTTGTCCTTGCTGAACTTACGGATATTGAGAGACCAGCCGTTGGGGGAGACCTTCGGGTGGGCGGCGTGCACACGGGAGCCGTCGGCAAGGGTGGCGTCCATCTCGGGAAACGAATCGTCGCAGCGGCGGTTCGCCTCCTCGGCGATACGTCCGATAAGCCGACCGACCTCATCATGCGAGACGAGGTCAATACCGGGGCAATCGACGATCTGGCCGTCCACTTCGGCGCGGGCGACTGGCGTGATAAATGTTCCATTCGGCTCGACGCCGACGGGATCGATGAAGATCTCGGCAACCTTGGGATCGTCCTGCAAAGGCTGCAGGGGACCCAGACCGATGAAATCGTCAATGGTGCTTTTGATGATGTAGCCGATCCAGTTTTCGTCGGAGATACCGAAATCGGCGCACACTTCATGGGCGACACCGTCAATCTGGGCCGGAAGCGCCTGACGGTCGATCGAGCCGCCGTCGGCCATGGTCACGCCGAGCAGGTCGCGCATCTCCTGGCGGATACGCTCCTTGATCCTGAGAACGGTTTCGTCTGCCATGGGCTACTCACCGCTCTCGGTGGTATCGGCAGAAGAGGGCAGGGTAAGGGTAAGGCCACCGGCGGTACGGATCTTACCTGCCTGCTCGGGCGTGACCTCGAGCGTCACGGTGCTGTATCCGTCAGAGGAGCCGCTACCGGAGCTGAAGTTGCCGTCGAGGGCTGCGATGCGCACGGAGTCGGCGATGACGGTGAACCCATCGCCGCCGAGGGAGCCGTCGTTGGGCTGGATCACCTTGACCCTGTCGTTTACGCGGAGCATGCCGCCCATGCCGGACTGGGCATCGACGGAGATGGTCACGGCCTCCATGCCGTCCCCGATCGCGGCGGCAAGGGACTCAGGGTTGTCCTTACCTGCAGTCGATGCGTTGGTGAGCTGGGAGCCCTTGGTGATGTACTGGGTTGCGACGCGACCGACGGGAGTCTTGGAGGAGTCGTCGATATCCTTCTTGGTGATTGCGCCGTCCGCCACCGTGCTGTTCGGGACGGAGACGAAGGCGAGGTCGCTTGCGGAGATCTCGTCGCCGGCGCGGATGGTCTTCGTGGCTGCGACGACTTCGGTGGTGCCGGAGAACGCTTCTTCGATTCGATTGTTTGCGTCGATCTCCGATACGACGGCGACACCTCCCGCGAGGACGGCGATGACAGCGAGACCGGCGGTGACCTTTTGCAGGCGGGAGACCTTCACGGCGATCTTCTCCATGCCCGTGAGGCTCGGAGCATTGGGGGATGTGGCGCCGCGGCGGCCGGCTGCCTTCTTTTGGACTTTCGCTGCCTTGGCTTCTTCTTTGGCCTTCTTCTTCTCGGCCTTGCGTTCGGCACGGGACGGCTTCGATGGCTTTGCAGGCTTCTCGCGCTTCTTTTTCGACTCCTGTTCCTCAGCAGGTTCAGGATCGGTAAAGAAGCTGGAGGACTCCATCTCGTTGACGGGAATGTACTTGTCGGTCTCCTGCGGGGGATTATACGGAAGGGGCGAGGCCTGATGGTACGCGGTTTCCGGTTCTGGCTGGGATGCGGTGGCATCCAGCGCCGGAAGCGTGGCAGTCGTGTCGGGTGCCGGCTGGCGATACGGATTCACGGCAGGGGAGGGCTGGTCGTAGACCGGATGCGGCTCGGGTGCCGATGCAGCCGGGACATATGCAGGCGGCTCATAGGGGGCGGGGTGCTGCACTGTAGGTGTCTGAGGGTGCTGCGGAACCGTCTCTTGAGCCTTCTTGGCAACCGTATCGGGCGTCGGGGCGGCATATGCCGGTGTAGCCGGAACCTGCGGCTGATAGCAAGGTGCGGCAGCCGCGACCGATGCCTGCTGGGACATGCCCGGCTGGCTGGCGGCTTGAGGCGCGGGAGGCTCGGGCTGCGGAGCCTGTGCAGTCTGCGCGTCCTGCATCGCCTTGTAGGATGCGGCGTGGAGATTCGCGATCAGGGCGGCTGCATCGCCTGCCGAAAGCTCGCCTGAACGGACTTTCGCGAGGATCGCATCGGTATCGTTGGTGTCTGGCATGGTGTTCCTTTCTCGCTTTCCTGTGTAGAGATGCCGTCAGACACGCGGCATAGCAAAAGGATATCAGGCATTGGCACATGATGTCGCCTGATATCCTTTCATTTTAGCTCATTGGGAAGGCTATTTATTGTTAGTTGCCTGGTTGACGGCTGTTTTCATCTCGTCGATCACTTCTTGCGGAAGCTCTTTCGTGGACGTGTACTCCTCGTATTCGGGAGTGTCCGAACCGGCTTTGAAGGAATACTTTCCGTTACCCGAATCCGCCGGTCTCCATGCCTTTCCCGCAGTGTAGGGGACGGCATGTGCCGTGACGTGCGATCCGATGGGGATATTGAAATCTCCGAGCGAATAGGTCGCAAAGTATCCTTTCAAGGACGATTTCGTCTGGATGCCCCAGGCCCACGCGCGTTTGCTCTGGGGGACAGCCGAGGAGGGGGCTTCATAGAACCAGACCTCGACTTCGCCGTTGAACCCGTTGGCACGCAGGGACTTGACGGCCGCGGTCGCGATTGCGAGACCGGGGTCATCGGAGTTCTTCGCGACAAGGAGGTTCTGCGACGCCATGGTGGCGTCCCTGGCTGCGGAGCAGTCATTTGTCTGGGCGTTCTGCTGGTCGAGGGCTGCGGAGAGCTCGAATGCGAAGCCGAGTGCAATGAGGAGTACGAGCATGATGATGACGTTCAGGATGTTGATTGCGCCGGATTCGCTGCGGACGCGCGTCATCGCGACACCTCCATTTTCTCGGAAACCGGGACCTCCACTTTGATCGTTTTCGACATCTTGATACCGTCGAAGCTGCCGACCGAAATCAGGGTCGGGATTTTATAGTCGACGGTCGATTCGAGAAGCGCCGTGGTGCTTGATTTCGAGATGGTCGTGATTCCCGTGGAACCGGTATCGGTGACGGTGGCCTCATCGGACCTGTCCGAATAGGAGACCTTGGAGTTCGTCACGGTGATGTTGTCCTTGACGATACCCGGCGTGTTCGATGCGAGTTCGTCCTTTACCGCCTGGTTTACATTTCCGGATGCGATTGCGGCGGAGAAATCGGACTTCATCGCGGCCGACTCGATTGCGGCGCTCATCGCGGTGCCCTCATATGCTATCAGGCAAACTTGGATAAGACAGAATGCGAGGACGATGAGCATGGGGAGGACGATGGCGGCCTCGAGGACTTCCGAGCCTCTTTCAGAATGGGTCCTTACCACGAGGACGCACCTCCTTCCACCGTTGCATCCTTTAACTCCACGGCGTTGGATTCGATCGTCATGCCGCCTCCGAACCCTCCGGCGGCATAGATCGCATCGCCGAGGACGGTCTGTGGCTGGATGGTCACGGATACGGTCGCGGTGCATTTCCGGGTGGAGACATTCGACTCCCTGTCCGTATAGGACGATCCGTTTGAATCGGGAATCCGGTGCGTGTACGCTTCCCTCTCGGCATCCGAGACATCTGTCTCGATCTTCATGTTTTCAGCGAAAAAAGAGGAGGCGGCATTTACGGCCGCCTCCTTAGCTGATGAGGCATCGCCGCTGGGGTTTACGGCGAGCTCTCGGGCGGCTGCATGGGCGGCGTTGTCGACAGCGGTTGTCGCCGCCGAAATCTGGCCGAATTCCATGGCAGCCATGGCAAAAATCAGGAGGAACGGGACACCGAGCGCAAATTCGATGATTGCGGCGCCCGATTCGGACTCCGGTTTCTTGAAGATGCCTTTCACGTCCAGTTCCTCCTTGGTTGCACATTTCTCGATTCTCGAAACAAATACCTTAGTAGTATGGTATTATGCTATCAGAGAGAAAGGAGGTTGACTACTTGCCAACGCCGTTGATCGAGGTATTGGCAGCGTTGCGGGCAGACTCGAACCAGGAGGAGATGGAGTTGCCAGTCTTGGTCATCTGCTGCTGCATCTTGTTGCCGAAGGCGATCAGAGCAGCGCCGATGATGACGGCGACAATGGCAACGATGACGTACTCGACGGTGTCGGCGCCGCCGGCGATCTCACCGGCATAGACGCGATTGCGGATAGAATTCATGGGAATTCTCCTTCCTTTGTGTCCATTCGGACGGTTGCAAAGACTATATTCTCAGTTGTTCCTCGCAGATCGGCTACTCCTAACTTCTCTGCGGGGGACAGCGGGATAGACTGCTACATGATACACCCAAGGGGCACGCCGGTGCAAAGCCAGACGAGCAGGAAAGGCCCCATGGGTACGCGGCTTTTAAGGGTGATCTCTTTCGCACGGTAGCGGGGGATGTAGTTGGCGAGCATGGCGATGCACATCGCGCCCATGCCGTATACCGTGCCGTGGAACCCGCATGCCGTCGCGATCGCCGGGACGAGCCTGCGATCGCCGGCACCGACTGCATCGGCGCCGCCGGTGATGCGGAAGAGATGGTTGGTGATGGCGAAAATCGCATAGATACCCACACCGCACAGCAGGTTGCCGATCAATCCGCTTACACCGCCGTGCCCGAACGCCGTAAGTACGGCGAGAGGGTATGTGGCGATAGACAGGCCGAAGGGCAGAACGCGTGAGCGCTGGTCGCACATCGCGCCGACTGCCGTGACGAGAATCGAGGTAATCCCGCCGAGAAGAAACAGCAGCGGGGAGTGGAGGTTGCCGGTCATCCCGACATAGCAGGTCGCGGCGGTACCGAGACCGACGGCAAGGGAAAGCATGGCGGAGGTCATCTTGGAGACCGGTGCGACGTAGCGGGCACGGTACTCCTCGACGGTCTCATAATCATCGAGATTCACGCCATCTGGCATGCGGCTGCCCGTCTCGATAAGCGCCTCGACTTTCTCACGCATGAGTTCCTTGGTGCGGACGAGCCTCATGGCATCGAGCCACCAAATCGCAAGGTCCCGTTCCTCGCGTTTCTCGGCGCGTTTGCTCGGTTCGCGGTCTGGATTCTCCACCTTGAACTTCTTGTAGACTTCAAGGTTCTCATCCCACCAGGAAAGGATCGCATCGCGCTTGCGACCGAGGATACGCCCGCTGATACAGGGGAGGGCGAGGGCGCACACGCAGCCCGTCAAGCCGCCTGCGGCGATAGCCGCGAGGGGCGATTTTGTGAGCATACCGATAGTAATGGTGAGGGTTTCGCTTGCAGCGAGGACGGCGACGGGCGTCGCGTCATATGCCTCCCCACAAGAGGGCTTCATAGTTTCATTCATAAACACGCACTTTCCTTTTGGTGTTTCTCTTGGGCTATTATACCGACTTCGTCTCATAATTCAATGCGCAGATGTCACGAAATTATTTCTTATCAAAACCGTCGTAAAACCCCTGGTTTCAACTACGGGGATATAAGACGGTAGATATTATGCAGCTCAATACTGTATAATATCTATACCATGAAGTACAAGAGTAATCGCAACATAGTTTTCTCCTGCAGCTACCACGTGGTCTTCTGCCCGAAGTACCGTCGGCCCGTCCTCGTGGACGGAGTTGACGAGCGCTTCAAGGAGATCGCATGGGAAGTCGCCGACGAGCTCGGGTTCGAGATTGCCGAGATGGAGGTTATGCCCGACCATGTCCACCTGCTCCTGTCAATCGATCCCCAGCTGAGCATCCACCGGGCGATCAAGCGCATCAAGGGGAGGTCAAGCCACGACCTGCGCGAGGAGTTCCCGTGGCTCAAGAGCCGTATACCGACGCTCTGGACGAACAGTTACTTCGTGTCGACCGTGGGAGGTGCACCGCACGCGCAGGTGAGGAAATACATAGAGAGACAGAAGGAGGTCTAGCCGATGGAACGCGGGTTCAAATACCGAATTTACCCGAATGAGTCACAGCGCGACCAGATCGCGCGGACGTTCGGTTGTTGCCGCTTCGTGTACAACCGCGCCCTCGATGTCAAGAAGACCGCCTACAGCGAGACCGGGAAGAGTATCGCCACCAATGACCTGATCAAGATGATCCCTGCGTGGAAGCGCGACCTCGACCGCGCCTACAAGAACTTCTTCCGACGCGTGCGCGAGGGCGGGAAGCCGGGCTTCCCCAAGTTCAAGTCGCGCCGGCACGCCCGACAGTCGTACCGCACCAACGGCGGCAAGGTCCTCGACCGCAACCATATCGCGCTGCCGAAGCTCGGGACTGTCCGGGCTAAGGTATCCCGACCGCTCCAGGGGCGTTTCATGTCGGTCACGGTCTCCCTGGACGCGGCCGGCCGTTACTTCGTCACCTTCCTCTGCACCGACGTGCCGTCCAAGGACACGACCGCGACCGACCGGGAGGTCGGAATCGACCTCGGCGTCGAGACGCTTGCGACTCTCTCGGACGGCACGAAAATCGAGAATCCGCGCCATCTCAAGAAATACGAGCGCAAGCTCGCGCGGGAGCAGCGCAGGCTCTCCCGCAGGAAGGGTGCTCGCAAGGGCGAGAAACAGTCGAGGCGGTACCTGAAACAGCGGAAGAGGGTTGCTAGGATCCACGCCAAAATCGCCGATGCCAGAACCGATGCCCTTCACAAGGTCACGACCATGCTCGCGGACGAGAACCAAGTCCTGTGCATGGAGGATCTGAATGCCAAGGGCATGGTGCGAAACCGTCGTCTGGCGAAAGCCGTGTCGGATGCCTCGTTCGGTGAGTTCGCACGGCTTCTTGAGTACAAGTGCGCCGAGCGCGGACGCACCCTCGTCAGGGTCGACCGGTTCTATCCGTCGAGCAAGACCTGCTCGGTCTGCGGGCACAGGCTCGACGCCCTGCCGCTGTCGGTGCGGTCGTGGGACTGTCCTGCGTGCGGTGCGCACCACGACCGCGACGTCAACGCGGCGAGAAACATACTGGCGGAGGGAAAACGCATCCTCTCCAACACGGAAGGTACCGCGGGGCACGCGGGAACCGTGGCGGCCGTAGTCGCCTAAACGCTCGGGGAGAGGACGTAAGACCCTAGAGGACCATATCGGTCCCCGACGGCAGACCTTGCAGAACTGAGAATCCCCTGGTTTCAACTATGGGGAGTGTCAAGAATCTCATCGAGCAGGCCGACGAGATCCCGTTTTACAGCTGGGGATACGGACGGGCTTACACCGAAGGCGGCAAAGTCTCCGTTCTTCAAGACGGCTATATCGATAACTGTGCAGACGGACCTGACGTAGATTATTACGATCGGGACGAACTGGCTTCCCTTATTGGCGACCGTTATGACGCAAAGTATCCTGCGAGCTCGTCCAAAGCGGTGGATCGTAGCCTGTCACATAGGCAGGAAGTTAGTCGCAACGCTTCCGAATTGCTCAATGACGGGAAACAGGCTATAGAGACTTCACTCCAGGAGCATTAACCGGGGTAAGGCAGATTGAATCATAAAGGGAAAGTCCCTTGCACGGGTTAACGTGCGGGGGACTTTCCCTCTTTTGGAAGATCAATCTTTAAGCGTTCATCGTCGAGCCGGTGATGGGAGACTTTGCACTTCATGGCTTTGGAATTCAGGCCTTGTTGCATCTTGAATCCAACGGCATCGAGGATTTCCTGTTCCGTGCACCGTGAGACATCGGAAACGGCGGCGATCGTCGCGCCGCATCCCGGAAGCTCGAGTTGCTTGGGACCGGTGAGGAGTCGATGTCCGATCGGTCCTTTCCGGTCGATCTCGGTAACTTGGAGTGCGCCGTCCTGCCTGGTACTCCGTGTCAGAACCGAATAGTATTTGCTGGAGTCTCCGCAAAAACAGGCGAGGTCGAGGCGGCCTGACAGGACGGCGTTATAGACTTTCTCGCCGATTTCCCTGTTTTTGAGATAGAGCTCTTTATACCTATCGTTTTTGGGGTTCTTAAGTCGGGCGATCGCGGCTTCGTGCAGGGAGGCCAGCCTGTAAGTTTGGATAACCGGACGAGCACTCATCGGAAATCACGCCCATCAAAGTTTTCTAGCCCTTCGCGATTGCGCGCGGCTTCAAGCTGTTTGCTGCCCTCCCTGCCGATGGCAGCTTTTTCCTTCAGGCTTCGATCGCCCTTCTGTGTGAATCCGATCGCCTGCAGGATGTCCCGTTCATTGCATTTCGAGATGTCGGGAACGGCGGCGAGGACGGCACCGTATCCCGGAAGATCGAGCATCTTCTGGTTCGTAAGCCGGCGATGCCCGATCGGTCCCTTGCTGTCGATATCCGTGAGCTGCAGGGAGCCTTCCTGTTTCGGACTACGCGTAAGGATGGAGTAGTAGCGACCGTCTTCCGTTCCGCGGAAAGCTACGAGGTCAATTTTTCTATCAAGAACTGCGCTGTACAATCTGTCACCGACCGCGCGGTTCTTTTCATACCAGTCTTCAAACCGGGTATCTTCCAAATCGAAATACCCGGCGAGCGCCACCTCATCCAGGCGCAACAGCTCATACGTTTCGATTCCATTTCGATTCATCATCGCACATCACCCGAAAGGCAGGAAGCGCCCTTTACTTTGTTTGCCTGTCTTAAGTTGTCATCGATCACAGCCAAATCCCCCATTTCTTTATTTTTCTTTGTAAGATTCTACCATCTCTCATCAAAAAATGGGCACCCATAGCCGGATGCCCCAAAGAGAAGAGTGCCAGAAAAATCAATCAGCGAGCCCTGGCGAGCGGATCATAGGTGCCGTCAGGCACCGCATGAATAGCGCATTGCCATGCGAATCGCTGGCATATCGATTCGACTTGCAGGTCTAGCCGACAAGCGGCCTATCGGCCATAGCGGACAACTTGGCGTACAGATCCAGCTCGACGGAGATTGCCGTCTCACCGTAGGCGATGGCCTGGAACATGCGGTACCGCTTCAGCCCCAGGTCCTCCTCGACAGTCGCGCCGTCGGCCTCGATCTTGTCATAGGCAGCCTTGATCGAGGGCATATCCTGATCCTCGTTATGGCTGATGTCGTTCTGCAGAAGATCTACGAGACCCTGCATGCTCATCGAATCGCCGCCCTGGCGATAGAGCAGGCAGACACACGCATCGAGAAGCATGGCGCGGGCGGTCGCGAAAAGGTCCCCGCTTTTCTTGATGACATCTGCATCCAAGCCATGTGAGATGCACCCCGCCAGCACCAAGGCGTCCTCCTGGCAGGAAATGAACGAAAACGGGTTATAGTTCATAGTCAAACCAACCGTAGTTTCCTCGCTCTTAACAGCTTCGGTCTTTTCTTCCATAATGAAATTCCTTTCTATCGATCTCCGGCTTCAGCTTGGACATCATTTACTGACTGCATTGTGGTCAATTGTATCAAACCGATCGCGGAAACCATCGGCTGTCGCATTAGTCAAAGTTCCACGGGTTACCGGTTACGATTCCGTTGACGCTATCCGAATAACCGAAATTGGTCCTGTCAGAAGCGGAATTGTTTAAAGTTGGGAGTCCCGAACTAGCCTTTGTGTTTCTTCCCCTTGAACTCGGGGAATTGCATATCAAGCGACCATGTCTCGCGATTCAACGTGAGATATGCGTCATAGGTTCCATCCCCGCTTTTCTTCTTGATTCCCTTGATGAGCGATGTCTTTCCCTTTTCGGCGATTTCCCTGCCGTTCTTGTCGGTGAGCTTCTTCGGCTTATCCTTTGGCCCGACAAAACGGTAGATGAAAAAGTCGCAGGTGCCAACATGGGCGAAGACGGATTTTCCATCTTTCTCACCTGTTTTCTTGAAATGCACTCCGGCGCAGCGGAACTGGTTTTTCGTCGCATAGAGGTCCTTGCCGCATTTCGGGCACTTGCCGATGACGATTGCGTTTCCGTCGCCCAGTTTCATACCGTCCAATGCACCGATGTTATCTTGCATTGCCCTCATATCGTGCACGACCATATCGGTAACGGTATTGATGACATCGGACGGTTTGCGTGAAAACCGTCCCACCTCGTTCATGGATTCAAACAGCTTCTCGGTGACTTCCGGTGAGGCGATCTGGCAATTCGCCAGCAAGGCGTAAGACACCTCGCCGCACTTCGTCATGGTGAGTGCGCCCTTGTTTTCCTTCATGAGGGCGCGTTCCTCATTGGCGGTGATTTCCGCAAGCGTGCTGGTTCTGGTGGCGCCGGTACCGACGTTATATTTCTCGAGCTTCTTCGTAAGCCATTTCATTGTCGGTTTTTGCGGGCGTTTGTTGGCTCCTTCGTGCACATACGGGGAGGCGACCTTACCGAACTCGCAGGCGTTCTCTGTTTCCTCCCCTTCCGCTTTCTCGGTAGAAGAGGAGTCCGAATCGAAGATCGCCTTGAACCCCGGTTTGATTGGGATTTGGGTCTGCCCGACATATTCGGGAAAATCCCTTACATAGCCTTTGACCAGCTCATATTCATAATCTTCGGCGAGCATCGCTAGATAGTTCTTGGCAAGTACGGAATAGATCGCGGAACCGATTTTTCCGTAACCCTTTTCAAGTTCGGCAAGGGATTCGGGAACATTGATTCCCGGTCTGTTCGCGCCGTGCGCCCCGCCTTCCTTGACATGTGTTTTCCTTGCGGCGCGATGGGAGAGCAGAGACGTATCCACACCGACCACTCCTGCAATCTTATCGACAAGCGGAAGCAGTTCGCCGAATTGTTCCGGCGTGACCTCCTTATCCTCGGTACGCGGGTAGCTTACGATCTGGTTTTCGTACATCTCCTGATATGTCTTCAGGACATTTGCCGGCTTGAACCCCTGCTTCGCGAGGATAGCGGACAGGCCGGCGAGGTCGAGGAGCTTTCCGGGGGCAGTGTGTTTCTTCGCCCTGGAATCCTCTACGACAGCGCTGTCGTGCAACTGCGAAAGGTCTACCTGATCGGGGCTATCGAACCGGATATCTTCGGCGTCGTCGGTCTTTCTGGCAAAGATGTTGCCGTTTTCGTCTTTGAAACGCGCCTCGTAAAACGGCTTGCGGACATATTCGTTATAGGCTTTCAACTGGTCACCGGTCAGTTTGACCATGACCGATTTCAACCGGCCCTGGCGTACGACCGTTCGGAACCCCTTTTTTCGCGCTACGAGTGTTGCCGCACGGGTGAACTGCATGCTCGCGAGATCCCAGCGCTCGCGGACGACCGCCTTCACATAGTCGCCGTCCTTGTCCATAGATGGAAGGGTCTTGCGTTCCATGAAAGCCTTCTGCACGCTTGCCGGCGCCTCGTCGGCAAAGTACATACGCTTGGTCGGACCTCTCCAACCGCATTTCTCCAAAGCCTCCCAGGCGAGCAGTTCGCCCTCGCCGGACGGGTCGACATCCGTTGCGATCACGACGCAATCGGCCTCTTTTAGCTCATCTTTAAGACCGGAAATGATGTCCTTGCATCCGCTTAGGATCCCCTTCTTCCATGCAAAATCGTTGAGATTCCACGGCAGATTTTCAAGATCCCAACTCTTATAGAACTCGACCTTTTCAGTAGGAACCTGTTTATCGGGAGGCAACAGCCACATAACGTGTCCGCGCAGATTGGTAATTTTATATTCAGTTCTGGCATAATTACCGGTTTTTCCACCCAATGCTTTTGCAAAATTTCGTGCAGCGCTAGGCTTCTCGGCAAGAATCAATTCCATTATTGCTTTCCTTTCTAAAAGACTCTCACAACGATAACGTTTTAATGCTCAGTTTTGTCAAAGGAATCTATTTGCCGATCTGTTCGTTCGTTAGAAAGAGCTTTTGACGCCTGGCGTAATCTTCACTATATCGTGGAGCACCATAACAAAGACGAAGCGCGGTTTCGCCTTGAAATACGAGGGCTGTATTCTGCATCTGGGGAATAAATGAATTGAGTAGGTCTATATGAAGGAGTTCTTTTTCGATAAACGAAGTCAGTAACGGAGATTTTAGAGAAGCAGCCTCTTGTTAAAGCAGTTTCTTTAACAAGAGTAAGCGATGCAAATAAAGGCATAGGGACCCCAAGAAAATAGGAAGATATACTTTAAAGTATATCTTCCTCCAAATTATCTAGGAAATCCCATGTGTCATCATCTTCGCATGGATAATATTGAATATTACCGTCGCGGCAGCCATGGTCTTTGTCGTATTGTTCTCTTAAAAGATCAAGGGAACGTTTGGTTTTTTGTAAGTCTCGATATGTTTGAAGTTTATCAGCAAGTGGAACCCTTCCCATCGACGACCTATCGATGGTTCTTGGTTTCT
>UMLL01077260.1_pt1 | contig 34619 bp, 38 predicted proteins | sample 1966591 | NCBI WGS metagenome assembly UMLL01 (sample SAMEA4836200, study PRJEB28245) | human gut metagenome | biome: gut microbiome; material: fecal sample | place: Denmark | collected 2008 | reverse complement strand
GGTGCTGCCGTTTTCCAGCGACTTGTATAGTTTATTACACTTTTAAAGATTTGTCAAGTGCTTTTTTATCTTTTTTTGAAAAGTTTTTTAAGTTAAGCATTTGTTAAACTTGTGTAACAAACTGTATTTAGTATATTAGCAGATTTTACGATAAAATGCAATACCCCTGCGTAAAATTTTTCGCAGGGGTATGAAAAATTTATTCTGTTTCGAACTTAAAGTTGGTTATATGCGGCCTGTTATCCTCGCCCTGCTGCGCTTCGGCAGACAGAACGGCCTGCAGTATAATGGCACACTCCAAGCGCTTTTTCTGCAGTTGGCAGCCGTATTCATACGGAATGGAAATATCGCCGTTAATAAGGTCGGCATTGGCATGGCAGCCGCCGCTGCAGAAGAACCTTGCCCAGCACTCGCGGCAGGCAGGCTTTGTCATTACGTGAGTATGGCGGAATTTCTGCACCAAATCTGGTTTCACAACGCCCGTATCAAGCGTGCCGAGTTTATACTGCTCACGCCCTACAAACTGGTGGCAGGGGTAAATATCGCCTTCCGGCGTAATGGCAAAATATTCATGCCCGGCACCGCAGCCAGCCAGCCTTTTGGCAACGCAGGGCCCGTTATCAAGTGCAACATTAAAATGGAAAAAGTCAAACGGGTCGCCTTCATGGCGTTTTTGCAGGTAAGCACGCGCCAGTTTATCGTATTCTTCGTACAATACCGGCAAATCTTCTTCGGTAAGTACATACGGTTCATCAGTGCCGACAACCGGTTCTACGGAAATTTCCTTGCCGATTTTGGTCATATCAAGGGTATCTTCGCAAAAATGCGGATTGTAATGGGTATAAGTTCCGCGCAGATAATAGTTTTTGCCGTGACGGCTTTCGATAACTTTTTTAAAGCCGCGTACAGCCGCATCATAGCTGCCCGTATGGTTCGGGAACGGACGCATCCTGTCGTGCGTTTCCTTTTTGCCGTCAAGGCTTAATACCAGCATTACACGGTTATCGTTCAAAAATTTAATGTTTTCATCGTTCAGCAAAGTGCCGTTGGTTGTAAGCGTCAGCTTGATGTTTTTGCCGGTTTCCCGTTCACGGCGGCGCACATAATTAATAACGTGCTCCACAACCGGCCAATTCATCAGCGGCTCGCCGCCGAACAAATCAAGTTCCAGATTATGGCGCTTTTTGCTGCCTGTAATTGCAAATTCAACTGCTTTTTCGGCAACTTCTTTGCTCATCAGAGCGCGGCAGCCGCCAAAATCGCCGGTACCGGCAAAACAGTAACCGCAGCGCAGGTTGCAGTCATGCGCAATATGCAGGCATAACGATTTTAAAACCGGTGTTTCGCTGAAAGTAGGCGGCACTTCAAATTCGGGAGAAAAAAGCAACCCTTCATTTTTCAGTTCCGTCAGTTCTTCAACAGCTTCACGCAGTTCCGCTTCGTCATAGCGGTCTTTCATTGCGTTGATGGCTTCTTCACCGTTTTCGCCGTTAAAAACATCCAGCAAATCGTAAATCAGGTCATCAACCAAATGCACCGCACCGCTGTTAACGTCAAGCACAGCCTTGTAATCGTCAAGGCGCATTTTATGTATCAGCATCAAATTCCACCTTTCAAAGCATAAAACAGCCCCCTGACATGCAGGGAGCTGTAACAGATCTGCTAATTTTTATCCAAACGGATTATTTATGTTCACAAACCTGGTTGCCTACAGTGCAGGAAGTTTTGCATGCAGACTGGCAGGAAGCCGGGCATTCGCCGCAGCCGCCGGTTCTTAAAGTTTTGTTGAGCATTGCTTTATTTACGGTAGTGATATGTTTTTTCATCGTTCATTCCTCCAAAATCATTATTTATAATATTGTACCGTGTTTTAACTAAATCCGCAAGCCTTATCAGTAAAAAAACAGGCTGGCGAAAACCACGCTTTTTAAATACCCCAATAAATAGGAGCGTTCCAGTTTGCTTTCAAACTCGCTTTCCGTCATATCGCCCTTAATAATTACGCGTCCGATTTCCATCGGATGGTTTTCTACCCAGTTTTTATCAACGGCTCCGTTTTTGCCAGTAACGGCATAATTGTAACCGTACTTCTGCGCTGCGGCAATTACTTTTTCGTCATATTTGCCGTTGGGATACGAAAGCAGATGCACATAATACATATCAAATTCCTTTTTTAAAAAGAATTTGGAACTTGAAAGTTCCCACGCAAAATATTTGGGGTCAATATCCGTTAAAATGTTGTGGTTGATTGTATGGGAAGCCAAATCGTTGCCTGCGTGAATCAGCTCCGTAATTTCGTTATGCCCCATGTAATTGGGCTTGCCTATTTTAGACTGCACTATAAAAAACGAAGCATTGGCATTATATTTTTTGAGCAGCGGAAAAACATTGGTGTAATTATCCATATAGCCGTCGTCAAAAGTAAGCACAACCGCCTTGCCCATGTCTTTTCCGTTTTTAAAGCCGTCTATCATCTGCTCCATGGAAAGCATGCTGTAACCGTTATTATGAAGATACTGCAGCTGTTTTTCAAAAACTTCGGTTTTGATTATTACTTCAGCAGGCCATTCATCGCTGCCGCCAACGGAATGATATTCCAAAACCGGCACTGCATTTTTGCGGTATTCGCTGTAACCGTCATAAAAAGGCTTCGCAGCCGCTGCCGCAGCAACAACCAGCACCAGCAGAACTATTTTAATCCACTTGCTCTTTATTTTTATCATTAATTTCCAGCCCCAATTCCTTTGCAATTTGCTGTAATTTTTTCAGCCTGTGGTTAAGGCCGGATTTACTTATTTTGCCGTTAGCGGCTTTGGCAAGTTCTGCCAGTGAAGCATCCGGGTTTTCAAGGCGCAGTTCTGCCGTTTCGCGCAATGCGGCAGGCAGCTTGCCAAAATGCCCCTTCTTTTCCAGATAGCGGATGCTTTCAAGCTGTTCAACCGCAGCCTGCACAACTTTATTCAAATTGGCCGTTTCGCAGTTTACAACGCGGTTAACATTATTGCGCATTTCTTTAACAATACGCACATTTTCAAACTCCATCAGCGCATTATGCGCGCCGATAACCGAAAGAAAGTCAATAATGCTGTTGCCTTCCTTCATGTAAACAATAAAATCATTTTTGCGGTCGGTAATTTTTGCTGGCAGCGAAAAACCGTGCATTACCTTTACAATGCTTTTGGCCAGTTCTTCGTTTTCCGTTACCACTTCCAAATGATAATCGCTCGAAGGCTTGCTTACGGAACCGCCTGCCAGAAATACTCCGCGCAAGAAGGACCTGCGGCAGCAGGATTTGGCAAGCAGTTTATGGCGTTCTGCAACATCGCTGTAAGGCAAAAGCTGTAATTCATGCAGTGCTTTGCCCGCTTCCTTGGAAGGAATAACCCTGACCTGATAGCGGTTGTTCTTTTTTAAACGGCGCGAGCGCGTAATAACTACTTCCGTCTGCACATTATAATTGCTTTTTAACATTTGCAGCATACGGCGTGCAAGGGCGGCATTTTCAGTAGAAAAATGGATGCCCATATTGCGCCCCTGCAAAATAACGGCGCCGCTTACACGCAAAAGCCCCAAAAGCTCTGCCCTTTCGCAGCATTTTTTAGAAACTTCAAGACGTGACAATTCGTTTTTTACTTCGTTGGAAAATGACATTGCCTTACCCTTTTACACCGATTTATTTTTTAATTTGCGCATGCTCTGGCGCATGAAGAAGTAATCGAAAAAGCGGAAGCCCTTGCCGAACAGACGCAGGCGGTAAATAAGCGAAATAACTGCCTGCGCAAGCTTCTGCGGATTATGCCTTACCAAATCCTTATTGCTGATAAGGCTCTTGGGCACTACCTTAATGCCGAGGCGTTCAATTTTTTTAATATCCGGCGTAACCGGAATGGAGCCTTTTAACTGATACTGCGCAAGCTGCGTTTCCGTAACGTTCTGGTCGTTAACGATAACGTAATCCAAAAACTGCGCGCCTGCATGCGTAATAAGCGCCTGCACATGCTCAAAAGCACCGTAGCCGTCTGTTTCACCAGGCTGCGTCATTACATTGCAGACATAAATTTTTACAGCGTCCGACCGCAGCACGGCTTCACGGATTCCTTCCACCATGAGGTTCGGTATTACGCTTGTATAAAGGCTGCCCGGCCCAAGAATCAGCACATCTGCCTTCATAATGGCATCAACAGCGCTGCTTGTGGCCTGCACGTTTGAAGGTTCAATGCCAACGCGGCGTATACGCTTATGTGCTTTTGGTATTTCCGATTCGCCCTCTATTAACGTGCCGTCCGTCATCTCCGCTTTCAGGCGGATATCGCTCAGCGTAGAAGGAATTACCTTGCCGCGCACGTTTAAAATCTGGCTTGTTGCTGCAAGGCCTGCTTCCATGCTGCCTTCGGCTTCTGCCATGGCAGCAATAAAAAGGTTGCCGAAGTTATGCCCCGCCAGCGGCGAACCGTCATTAAAACGGAACTGCATAATGCGCTCCATAAGCGGTTCACGGTCTGCCAGCGCTACAAGGCAGTTGCGCAAATCGCCGGGCGGAATAATGCCCATTTCCTTGCGCAGACGCCCGGAAGAACCGCCGTCATCTGCCACGGTAACAACGGCATTGCAGTTGCTTGTTATATATTTCATGCCGCGCAAAAGAGTGGAAAGCCCTGTGCCGCCGCCGATAACGGTAATGGCAGGGCCGCGCCCAAGTTTCCTCTGCGTAAAGATTTTTTCCATTAAAGATGAATTGTTGTCCGGCAGAACTGCTTCCACAACGGAACGAATAACGCGCCTTGTTGCATATATCATGACAAAGCCGCCGATGCACAGGAATAAAAAGCCTCCCAGCATGGAAACCGTATTGGAATATTTGCCGGTTGTAAGATAGGCCATGCGGAACATTAATTCTTCAACATAGCCCATGAACTGATAATTAAAAAATAATGCCAGCCCAAGCGCACAGCATAAAACGCCCACTGTAAACAGCAGCAGCCAGCGTTTTAAATTCATGCCCGGGCACAGCCAGCTAATCCAGCCCATAATAGCCTCCTTCAGCGGTTTTTAAGCCTTAAATCGCGGTGGCTTAACAGAACTTTATAGCCCTGCCTGCGCAGAAACGCCGCCAGCTTATTGGCAATATAAACAGAACGGTGCTGGCCGCCGGTGCAGCCAACGCTGATTACAAGCTGGCTTTTGCCTTCCGCCACGTACTGCGGCAAAAGCATTTCCAGCAACTCTTCTTCTTTTGCCAAAAACTGCTGCGTCTGCGGATAATGCTCTATAAACTGCGCAACCGGTTCATCATTGCCGGTTAACATCCGCAGGTCGTCTTCATAAAAAGGGTTCGGCAAAAAACGTACATCAAGCACCATATCGCTGTCAAGCGGCAGGCCATGTTTAAACCCGAAAGACTGCACCGTTACCGACATGGGTTCGCCCGTTCCGCTTACGGAAAACAGCTCGCGGATTTTGTTTTTCAACGCGTCGGCGCGCATATCGGTAGTGTCGATAATATACGTTGCACGGTCTTTGATTTTTTGCAGGCTGCTGCGTTCGTAAGAAATACTTTCGCTTAACGTTCTTCCCTGCCCCAAAGGATGGCGGCGCCTGGTTTCCTTGTACCTTCTTATCAGCACCGCGTCAGAAGCGTCCAAAAACAGCACTTCGTACGAATAGCCGTTTAAACGCAGTTCGTCCAAAACTTCTGCCAGTTTGTCAAAAAAACGTCCGCCGCGTATATCAACAACTATTGCCGTGTTGCGCGGTGCGGATGCCTGCCTGGACAGTTCCGCAAATTTGGTAATCAGAGCCGGCGGCATATTGTCAACGCAAAAATAGTTCATATCCTCAAGCGTGCGGATAGCCTGCGTTTTGCCCGCGCCCGACATACCGGTTATTATTAAAAATTTAGATTCCTCCATTATCATCACCGCCAAAACTTGCTGTGTATCATTTTTATTATACCATACACCTGCAACAAAAAATAAAAATAAAAGGCGCCCTGTCACAAGAGCGCCGGAAATGGAGGCTGATTAAAAAGCGCAAGGGTCGGAAAAATCAACTTTACGGCCGCCTGCAATTTTCTCAAATACTTCCGCCATGGATTTTTCAAGCATGCCGAGCATTTCTTCAATCTGCTCAGCCGTGCTTGCCAGAGGCGGCATAAAAATAATTACATCGCCGATGTTGCGAACAATCAAACCATATTTGCGTGTATTCTGGCAAATGCCGCCGGCAATTAAAATTGCCGGGCCAAACGGAACTTTGTTTTCCTTATCGCGCATAAGTTCAACGCCCGCCAGCATGCCGCACTGCCTTGCGTTGCCTACATACTGCATTTTGCTGAATTTTTCCATATATTTTTCAATAACTGCCATTTTGGGAGGCAAACCTGCAATAACTTTGTCTTTGGCAAAAATTTCAAGCCCTGCCAGGCCTGCCGCACATGCCAGCGGGTTGCCGGTATAGGAATGCCCGTGGTAAAAAGTTTTGTATTCTTCTGGCTCGCCCAAAAAGGCATTGTAAATTTCATCCGTAACCATAGTTGCGCCAAGCGGCAGGTAACCGCCGGTAATGCCTTTTGACATGCACATTAAATCAGGCAGCACGCCTTCATGTTCGCAGGCAAACATTTTGCCGGTACGCCCAAAGCCGGTGGCAACTTCATCCACAATTAACAGTACGCCGTATTTTTTTGTAAGCTCGCGCACGCCCTTAATATAGCCCTTCGGCTGCATAAGCATGCCTGCGGCGGCCTGTACCAAAGGTTCAATAATCATGGCGGCAACATGGCTGGCATTTTCTTTTAAATAGTCTTCAAGCTCGTCAAGCAGATATTTTAAAAATTCTTCTTCGGTTTTAAGGCCCAGTTTGCTGTGATAAAAAGACGGGCAGGTCATTTTTTTAGTAGCAAACAACAGCGGCTTGTAAACTTTATGGAACACGTCGATATTACCAACGCTTACTGCACCTACCGTATCGCCGTGGTAAGAATCGCCGAGATTGATAAACTGCTGCTTTTCGGGCCTGCCTTTAAACTGCCAGTATTGAAAAGCAATTTTAACGGCAGCTTCAACAGCGGTAGAACCGTCATCCGAATAAAAAACTTTATTTAATCCTTCCGGTGTAATCTCCACCAGTTTTTCCGCAAATTCTGTCGAAGGCTGGTTAATAAGCCCCAGCAAAGTAGAATGGGAAATTTTATCAATCTGCTCTTTAATGGCGTCATCAATTTCCCTGCGGCGATGCCCGTGGATATTTACCCACAGGCTGGAAATACCGTCATAATAGCCGCGCCCTTCGGTATCGTACAATTTTACGCCGTCGCCGCGGTCAATAACAAGCTGAGGGTTTTCCACCCAGCCTTTCATTTGCGTAAAAGGATGCCAGATATATTTTTTATCGAGTTCTTCCCATTTATTCATTTTCTCCATCTCCCAAAAGTTTATAAATGCGCTGTAAATCTATGTTTTCCGCGGCAATTTTACCCGCTTCAAGCATATCAGGGCCGGTTAAAAGTTCTTTTTTTAAAACCGGCAGCCTGCCCAAAACCGGCAACCCGGTTAATTTTTCGTAATAATAGAGGTTGCTGCGCTCCAAAACACCGGCATTTTCTTCGTCCCAGCCGTTAACAATAAAGCCCAGCACCTTCAAGCCTTCGTGCTGTGCGTAATAAGCGCTTAAAACAGCGTGGTTAACATTGCCCAAAAGCGGTTTAACAACAATTATTACCGGCAGCTTCATATCGCAGAAAAAATCTTTTACAAGGTAATTATCCGTCAGCGGTGCAGAAATTCCGCCCACGCCTTCCACAACCGTCAGTTCATGGGAGTTTATCATCTTTGCCGCCGCTTTTTTCATTACGGCAGGCTCTAATTTAACGCCAGCAAGTTTGGAGGCTTCCGCCGGTGCCAGTGCCGCTTCCAGAACATAAGGCACAACATCGTCGTGCTGAGCCATTGTAAGCCCCGCACCTTTAATAAGCAGTTCCGCATCTTCCGAAACAAGCCTTCCTTCTGCCGTACGCACGCAGCCGGAGGCCGCCGGTTTAAACACGCCCATATCAAAGCCCAAATATTTAAACCCCGCCGCCAGGCAGGAACTTACTACCGTTTTGCCAAATTCCGTATCCGTTGCGGTTATACCGATTGCTTTCATGCCAGAACCTTCTTTCGCTTTACGCATTTAATTCACGCCATATTCTGCCCATAGTTTTTGCGGCCTGCTTAATTTCTGCTTCGGTGTGCGCAGCCGTTACCGTTACACGCAGGCGGCTTGTGCCTTCCGGCACCGTCGGCGGGCGTATGCCAGAAACCATAATGCCTGCCTCCAAAAGCGCCGCCATAAACCGCATGGTTTTTTCGCTGCTGCCGGTAAGCACCGGCACTATGGGAGTTACGCCTTCGATTATCTCAAAGCCTTCGTCATACAGCAGCCTGCGCATTAAGGCCGCATTTTTCTTCAGCCTGCCAACATATTGTTCCGGCTTTTGCCGCAGCAGGCGCAAAGCCGCCAGAGCCGCCGCCGTTACGCAGCCAGGCAGTGCGGTAGAAAAAATAAACGGGCGCGATTTATTAATAAGATATTCAATAATTGTTTTACTGGCAGCCACATAACCGCCTTCCGCCGCCAGCGCTTTGCTTAATGTGCCAACCTGCAAATCAATTGTGCCCGGCATGTTGTAATAAGCCGCCGTACCGCTGCCGTCCGCACCTATAACGCCAACACCGTGGGCATCGTCAACCATCAGGCACGCTCCGTATTTTTCTTTCAGGCGCACAAGCTCCGGCAAATTGGCAATATCGCCGTCCATGCTGAAAACGCCGTCCGTAACTATAAAACGCTCGCCAACAGCAGCTGTTTCTTCAAGCAGGCGTTCCAAGTCCTGCATATCGTTATGCTTGTAAACAGCAACCTGCGCATGGGCAATACGGCAGCCATCAATAATGCTGGCATGGTTCAGTTCGTCGCTGAAAACAACATCGCCCGGTTTAACCAGGGCAAACAGTACGCCTAAATTGGTCATGTAACCGGTATTGAACACCAGCGCGCTTTCGGCGTGTTTAAATTCCGCCAGTTCTTTTTCCAGTTCGCCGGTTTCAAACGCCGCCCCTGTTGTAAGGCGGCTGCCCGTGCTGCCCGTTCCCCAGCGTACCGCTTCTGCCGCAGCACGCTGTACCTCCGGCGCATGGGTAAGCCCAAGGTAGTTATTGCTTGCAAACACAAGATATTCTTTGCCGTTTTCATCTTTGGCGCGTACCGCTGTTTTAAAGCGCAGCCTGTCAACAGTGCGCCTTAACCCTTTGGCATAAGTTTCCTCCAGCTCTTTCTGCAGGCGTTCTGTCAGCATGTCAGCGCCTCCCCGGTTTGTATCATCACTACCTGTTCTTCAAGGTAATTAATCAATTCTTTCATATCCGTACCCGGACGCACAAAAAACACCCTGCCGCCAATACCGCTGCCGCGTTCCTTCATTACAGGTATGCGGCGGTAGCCATAAAGCGGCGAGGCAACATAGCCTGTAACATAGTATGGGTCGTCCGACCAGCACAGCTCCGCAACCATGCCTTCAGCCCCGGCAACCTTGGAAGCCAGCACCAGCGCTTCGCGCACATGGTCGCCTGTCAGCCCGCGCGCCTGCATATATTCATCATAACCGCGGCTGTTTACGCAGTCCATTTTGCTGGCACGCACGCCGCGTTCGCCCATGCCGTCAATACGCATTCCGCTTTCACAATCAACAACAATGGCACCGCGCATGCTGTCATGCAGGTTTTCAAGCATTTCCAGCCCTTTAAGGGCGGCTTTGGGCTTCACTCCGGCTCGCTCAAGCTCGGCAACTGCCGCCCGGTGCCCTTCCTGCGCGGTTTTTACCGGGCAGGTGCTGAAATTTAACAGCGGCTTATAAACAATATCCTGCGGCTTTATTTCTTCCACTTTTAAGCTGATAAAATCCGCGCGTCCGCGTTCATGCTCACGCGCCCGGTGCAGCATGGTAAGCACGGCATAATCAAGCTGTTCTTCCGGCAAGATGCGTTCTGCGCCGGAAATATGCCTGCCGCCTTCTTCATGCGCTCCGCCCTGTGCCGAACGCATTTTTATACTGTAAAGCATAGCTCTCACCCCTCACAAAACCGGATGCGTTACAGTACGTCCCAAATCTTTAATCATTACTTTGTCGGCTTCCGGGCTTCTGCCGCCGGTAGTTAAATAACCGCCAACCATAATGCCGTTCAGCCCGCCGTTTAACGCCAGACACTGCAAATCGCGCAGGTTAACCTCACGCCCGCCCGCGGTGCGGATAAGCGCTTTCGGCAATATAAAACGGAAAACCGCGTAAGCACGCAGAATTTCCAACGGTTTTAAAGGCTTGTTGTTTTCAAACGGAGTTCCCGGAATCGGCGTTAAAAGATTCAGCGGCACACTGTCGATGCCAAGGCGTTTCAGTTCAAACGCCATTTCCACACGCTGCTCCGGCGTTTCGTTCAGCCCGAAAATACCGCCGCTGCAAACACGCAGGCCTGCTTTTTGCGCGTTATGAATGGTAAACATTTTATCTTCATAGGTATGGGTGCTGCAAATATCGGGGAAATGGCTGGGCGCGGTTTCCAAATTTGAATGATAGCGCGTTACGCCAAGCTCTTTCAGTTTAAAAGCCTGTTCCTCCGTTAAAATGCCCAAAGAACAGCAAACCTCAATGCCCACCTCTTCTTTAATGCGTTTCAAGGCTTTGCAGATGTTGTCAAAATCATCAGCCTTGCTTTGCCCTCTGCCGCTTGTAACAATCGAAAACCTTACTGCACCTGCGGATTTGGCTTTTTGAGCAGCGTCAACAAATTCCTGCTCGCTCAGCAGCGGATATTCTTTAACACCGGTATGATAATGAGCGGACTGCGCACAGAATTTGCAGTTTTCCGGGCAGCGCCCGCTGCGCCCGTTAATAATAGCGCAGCAATCGACAGCATTACCATTATATTTCTGGCGGATTTTATCTGCCATTGCCAAAAGCAGCATTGTATCGTCATCACTTACATTTATTAAGCGCTCTGCCTCGGCTCTGGTTACTTCTCCGCCGTTTAAAACTTTATCAGCCACTTCAATAATAAAATTCATAATAATTTTGCCCTCCGTTTACGTAAACCTTATTATTTATTTTGGTTAACAATCACATTATACAACGTTAACTATTCTTTGTAAACAGGTTTACCATAAATTTAAAAGGGTTTACCGAAGTTTGCATAAAAAAAATAAACGGCTCTGCTTTTAAACAGAACCGTTTGCATTGAATTAATATTTTTAACCTATATATTCGCTTGCTGCAAGTGCGGCAACAGTACCGTCTGCCGCAGCAGTTGTAAGCTGACGCACTTTTTTGGTACGTCCGTCACCGGCGGCAAAAATGCCCGGGCAGCTTGTTTTGCAGTCCTCGCCGGCAACAATATAGCCGCCTGCGTCAACCTCAACAACATTTTTAAACATACCGTTTTCTGGCATCTGGCCGATGGCTACAAAAACTCCGTCCACGGCAAGTTCCGATTTTTCGCCGGTAACTTTGTTTTCCAGTTCCAGCCCTTCAAGGCGCTTATCACCTTTCAGCCCCGTTACAACGGTATCGAGAATAAACTCAATATTTTCAGGTTTATGAACCTTTTCTACCAGCTGTTTTTCGGCACGGAATTCCTGCCTGCGGTGAATAAGGTAAACTTTTTCAGCAAGCTGCGAAAGCACAACCGCATCATCCAGCGCAGTGTTGCCGCCGCCGATAACGGCAACGGTTTTGCCTTTGTAAAAAGCACCGTCGCACGTTGCGCAGAAAGAAATACCACGTCCTACAAATTTTTCCTCACCGCCAACGCCAATCGGCCGCGGGCGCGCACCGGTTGCGATAATAACGGCTTTGGCATCATAATGCCCGTTTGCCGTAAGCACGCGTTTAAAGCCGTCTGCATTTTCAATGCCGGTAACTTTTTCGTACACAAACTCAGCACCAAATTTTACAGCCTGGTCATACAGTGCCGTTGCAAATTCAAAACCGGCAATATTGTCAAAGCCCGGAAAATTCTCCACATGGCTGGTATTAATAATCTGCCCGCCGTGAATGCTCTGTTCCAGCACCTTAACACTGCGCCCGGCACGCCCGGCATAAACAGCAGCCGTCATTCCTGCTGTGCCGCCGCCGATAATAATAATATCCGTCATTTTATCAGCCATAAAAACACCTTATTTCAGCATATCCAAAATTACAGGTTTCGGCATAACGCCGCTTACGCTTTTAACTGCTTCTCCGTTTTCAAAAACAATAAAAGTAGGCACAACTTCCACGCCATATTCGGTTGCCAGCGCCTCAGCCTGGTCAATATCAACCTTGCACACCTTAACATCTGCCAGTTCGTCTGCCAGCTGGTCAACAATCGGGCTCATCATACGGCAGGGGCCGCACCAGGTTGCAAAAAAATCTACCAAAACCTTGCCTTTTGCTTCCAATACTTCCTGTTTAAAATTTTCTGCGCTTAAATGTAATGCTGCCATTTATATCACTCCTTAAAAAATTATCTTATCTCGTAGTTTAATCATAGCATTTTTTGACCTTTTGTTCAAGGAGAAAAGCTGTAAATTAAAGCAAAATTACAAATAATTTACATTTGCAGTAAATAATTTTTATTATAATCAGATAAAAATAAAACCCCAAAGCCAAAAACTTTGGGGTAGTAAGCAAAATTACATAGCTTCTTCAACCGGATATACGCTGATTTGGCGTTTATCGCGGCCTTTGCGTTCAAATTTAACGCGGCCTTCAACCATTGCATAAATGGTGTAATCTTTGCCCATGCCTACATTGTTGCCGGGATAGAAGCGGGTACCACGCTGACGAACGATGATGCTGCCTGCGGTAACGAGCTGGCTTTCATGTGCTTTGGTGCCGAGGCGCTGAGAGTTGGAGTCACGTCCGTTGTGGGAGCTGCCGGTACCTTTTTTATGAGCATGTAATTGAAGAATCAGTTCAAACATCGGTATTCACCTCCTGGTGTCTTTCACTTTGACATACTGCGGAAACTGCCGTTCTACACTCTGCAATGCCAGAACCATTGTTTCAAGTATTGCCTGTGTATTGCTGTCCGCCCGGTCAAGTTTTAATGTAAAGATGCCGCTTTCTTCATCAACTGTGTACTGCGGCTTAAGTTTTAAATAACGCTCCAAACCGATAAGCGGAGCCTGAGTCAGTACGGAAACCGAATTGCAGACAAGGTCGTAACCGTCCTCCTCTGCCACTCCGGCATGCCCTGCTACCTCATAAGAAGTAATATTTCCGTTTTTATCACGGTAAATACTGACTTTAACCATTATGCTTCAATTTTGGAGATTTCTACTTTAGTAAACGGCTGACGGTGGCCCTGGCGTTTACGGTAGTTGGATTTAGCTTTGTATTTGAAAACGAGGATTTTTTCGCCTTTGCCCTGCTCTACAACTTTAGCAGTAACTTTTGCGCCTTCAACTACAGGCTGACCGATTTTAACATCAGCATCGTTAACTACGGTAAGAACTTCGTCAAATACTACTTCGCTGCCTGCTTCTGCATTCAGTTTTTCAACGTTCAATACATCGCCTTCAGCAACACGGTACTGTTTACCGCCGGTTTTAATAACTGCGTACATTTATTTGCACCTCCCTTGTTATATACTCGCCAAATACGGTACTCCATCCGGAGTTTACGGAACCTCTCTGCGCGGTTGGGGACAGACTCAATCAGTCTATACTGGAATAATTTACCACACCGGGCGTTATTTGTCAACACCGGTGTTGTCCAAAAGTGAAAAAGTTTCAAGCTGCAAACGCGGCTCTGCCGTTACGGCAAGCGTGCAGTTCAGCTCTTTTTCCCACTGGCGTATAACTTTATGGTTCAGCCATTCGGCAAGCCACGGGCTGACCATAATTAAAATGCTGCGCGGCGCACATGGCTTGGCCAGAAGCGTACGCAGGCGGCGTTTTATTTCAAGCCCTACCGTTTCCTGCGACTGCACCCTGCCGCTGCCCTGGCAGACCGGACACGGCGCATAAAGCACTGCCGACAAGTTCTGGCGGGCTTTTTTGCGGGTTATTTCCACAAGGTTAAGCACCGTCATATCCTGCACGCAGGGTTTCATTTTATCGGCACGCAGCGCCTGCTGCAAACGTTCCATTATTTCTTCGCGGTATTCTTTTTTATCCATGTCGATAAAATCCACCACAATAATGCCGCCAATATCGCGCAGTCGCAGCTGGCGTGCTATTTCGTCCGCCGCCTCGCGGTTAATCTGCATTACGGTTTCCGCCAGGTTCTCGCGCCCGCTGAAATGCCCGCTGTTAACATCTATAACTGTCATAGCTTCCGTATAATCTATAACAAGGTAGCCGCCGCTGGGCAAATCAATGCGCCTGTCGCTGATGGAAGCAATGTCATCGCTTAAACGGTAGTATGAAAAAATATCGGTCTGCTTGTCATGAAGCAGCAGTTTGCAGCTTCTGCTTTCGGCAATATTTTGCAAAAGCTCCTGCAAACGCCCGTAAACAGCCGGGCTGTCTACAACGACTTCATCAATACAGGCATTAAGATAGTCGCGCACAATGCGTACGGAAATATCAAGTTCGCGGTGCAGCACCTGCGGTGAACGTGCGAGCTTGGCACGCGCCTGTATAATCTGCCAATCTGCCATAAGCTGCTGCAAATCAGCACGCAAAACTTCTTCCGGCATACCGGCAGCATTAGTGCGCATAACCGCGCCTGCCGCCCCGTTTGTAACTTCATCGGCAATTTTCTTCAGGCGGCTGCGTTCGGCGCTGTCGGTAATTTTACGCGAAATACCGGTATAATTTGCTTCCGGCAGCAGTGCCGCATACCTGCCGGCAAGCGATATATCAAGCGTTGCCGTAGGACCTTTGCTGCCGCGAGCGTCTTTTGTTATTTCAACCAGCACACGCTGCCCTTCGGTAATGCCTGTTTTGTCGCCCAAATACAAAAAAGCGTTCTTATCAAGGCCAATATCTATAAAAGCAGCCTGTATGCCGCGTACAACATTGCACACGCGCCCCAGAAAGATGCTGCCGACAAGCTGCGCACTGTTATTGCGCTCAACAACATATTCCATTAAACGGCCGTTTTCCACAATGCCCATGCGGGTTTCTTCCGGGTTAACAGCCGAAATAATTATTTTAGCCGTCATCAGCACCCTCTTTCTTTAATCTTTGCGCCGTTAATGCGTTCCGCGCACCACGTCAATACCGGCAGCAGTAAATTTATCTTCCATTTCTTTAATTACCGGGCAGATTACACGGTTGCCGTTTTCATCTTTCGGCATGGTGCAGTTGCTTAAATGCAATGCATCCGGCTGCATTTTTATAATGCGTTCAACTTTTTTGTTAATGCCTTCCTGGTTAGGCAGTTTATTTTCGCCGCAGCCGTTGCAGGTAAAAACGGCTGCAGCCTGCAAAGTTTCATCGCCATAACGTTCAAACGCGCCTGTTTTTTCGTTTAACGCACGCAGGCAGCCGCTGCCCGTGCAGGATGCGCTTACTCTGAGGCAGCGCAGTACAGCAATTTTCTTCATTAAGTATTCCTCCATAAAGTTCAAATATCATTCATTTTTTTAGTTTGCAGCCGCCGCTTGATATAATCGCTGAAAAGCGCATAAAAAACGGAACATAAAGGCACGCTTATAATCATACCCATAATGCCGCCAAGCCCAGCGCCTATCATTGCCGCAACAAGCAGCCACAGCTCCGGCAGGCCAACGGATTTGCCGACAATTCTCGGATAGAGAATATCGCCTTCGATACGCTGCAGTACAAGGAAAAAGATAATGAAAACAATAACTTTTTCCGGCTGCGATATTACTATAAATATGCAGCCTATAACTGCACTGGTTATGGAGCCGATATACGGCACTACCGCAAGGCACGCAACCAGTGCGGAAATAACAAAAGCATAAGGTATGCCTAAAATTATCATACCTGCAAAACACATCAGCCCCAGTAAGAAAGCCTCCAGAAGCTGCCCGCCGATAAACCCGGAACAAATCCTTTTGGCAAGCGATGCCGCCGCAATAATGTACCTGGCGCGTTCAACACTGCAAAAAGCATAAAGCGCGCGGCGTGATGATACTGCAAGCTGTTTCTTTTCCAGCAGAATATATACAGCAAACACAAAGCCCATTACAAGGTTTGCCACCACACCGGCAACCGAAGCCGTAATGCTTAAAGTCTGCGAAAGCAGAGCCGCTTTATTGGCCTGCCAGTAAGCTTCCACGGCAACCTGCCATTCATAAATTTTGTCCTGAACGTATGCCACGTCTTCTGGCGAAAAATTCCATGACAAAAGCTGCTCCTGCAAAAAGGCATTAAAATATACAATATCCTGCGGCAGTTTATGGCTTAAAATAACAATGCTTGCATGCAGTTCCGGCAAAACGGCAAAAAGCAGTGCCGTTATTACGCCAAAAATAAGCATAAAGCCTGCAATAAGGCAAACCGGCCCTCTGAACCTTGCAGCACGCTCTTTTAACACTCGCATCCATATCTGCTCAAATTTTTCTATAAACACATTTACGGTAAAAGCAATAACGCATCCTGTAATAAGCGGCATTAAAATGCCCAGCGCACTGCCCAGCAGAGATAATGTTATTTCATAATTCCACAAGGCCCATATAAAAATTATAACGGCAACAAGCTGCTGCCAGATGTTTTTTTGCATAATTTACTCCGTTTCATTTAATAAGCTAATTGTAACACAAAAAACGACGTCTGCAAAATAAATAACAGTACGTGCATTAAGCCCGATTGTACAAACAGCACATTTGTGGTATAATGCAAATGTTATAGTGCGCCTGTAGCTCAGTGGATAGAGCAGCGGCCTCCGGAAACTGTGCCCGCACGAAAACACGAACCCTGCAAAGCCAGTATTTATGCGGCTCAGCAGATTTTAAAAATTCGTCCAAATCATCAAATCGTGCAGATTTCGTGCAGATTTTTAAAATAACATCAATAACTTACTTACATTATTATACATATGCACCTGTAGCTCAGTGGATAGAGCACTTGCCTCCGGAGCAAGGTTGTCGGAGGTTCGACTCCTCTCAGGTGCACCAACCAACATATTCCGAACTAATCTTCAGCAGAAAATTAGTTCGGATTTTCTTATTTTATATACATCTAAATTGATAAACGAGAATTTACACAAGCATTATTGAAGATTGATTTTGTTCGCATTCGCGATTATAATTGTTATATAGTTTATTTTCTAGTAAAAGTCAAAAAATAGTTTTAACAGGAGATAGATTATGAATTATTTATCAGTGTCACAAACCGCTGTACGTTGGGGGCTTTCCACACGGCGCATCCAAATTTTATGCAGCAAAAACCGAATACCCGGCGCTGTTAAAATAGGAAATCAATGGGCGATACCTTCTGAAGAACCTAAACCTATTGATGCAAGAATTAAAAGCGGAAAGTATATTAAAAATCAACTTAATCTGGAAAAGTAAGTTAATATAACTGCTTATATTTACATACTAACGATATATGAAATTTACGTTTTGCATATAAAATTTTAAAACAGACTATTTTATTTGGAGGAAACTTACAATGCCTACATTGGACTGGATAGGAAAAAATAAAGTTATAAACCATCATCAAGAAGTACCTTATAGAGTATTAGACCGCAAATACAGCTTCGATGAAAATGGTCAGCATGAAGAAGATAACGGCAGCGAAAATATGATAATTAAAGGCGATAATTTAGAAGCATTAAAAGCACTGCTTCCACGCTATGAAGGACAAATAAAGTGTATCTATATTGATCCACCATACAATACTGCTAAAAGCTCAGAAAAAAACAAAGCCTGGGTATATTCTGACAATGTTGACCATCCTAAAATTCAAGAATGGTTAAATAAAACGGTGGGTGATGAAGGAGAAGATTTTTCAAGGCATGATAAATGGTTGTGTATGATGTATCCGCGACTTAAGCTATTATATAAATTGCTAAATGATGCCGGAATAATTTTTATTAGCATTGATGACAATGAAGCAAGTAATTTACGATATATTTGTGACGAAATATTTGGTAGAAAAAGTTTCTTAGCTCAATTAGTATGGCGTTCAGACGGAAATTTTGATAATCAAGCTAAAATCAAAAACTGTCATGAATATATTCTTTGCTACATCAAAAAGCCAGACTTGTTAGGACTACCTAACGGAATTGATCCAAATGTTTCTGATACAAGTAAAATTTTTAAAAGTGAAATTCGCAATACTCTAGTAAAAAACGGCCCCAAAAATCCAATGTCTACAATTGAATTACCAAAAGGATTTCCGTGTGCAGTAAAAGAATTAGTTATAGATAAAAGAAATATTCCCTATCCTCGTTATAACCAAAAAGCTATAATTAAAAATTGGAAACTAACTTCACCTGTTACAGTTGAAAGTGGTTGGTCGTCAAAAAATATTCTTCTCGATTTTATCAAAAATAACTTTAATCCAGTTTTAGATTCAAGAAATCAGTTGACAACTTTTGAAATTTCAAAAACTGGTAATATTGAAATGGTAAAAAAAAGAGAATCAATAAGTCATGTTCTTTCTGTATTATCAAATTTAGGTAGTACTCAAAATATGAGTAATGAACTTGAAACAATGGGAATTAAATTTAATTTCCCTAAACCAACCAATTTAATTGAATATCTTTTAGGCTTTTATTCCGAAGAAAACGCTATTATACTCGACTCCTTTGCAGGTTCTGGCACGACTGCACATGCTGTATTAAATATGAATAAAGCTGATGGCGGACATCGTAAATTTATTCTAATAGAAATGATGGATTATGCCGATAATATCACAGCCGAACGTGTCAAATGTGTTATAAAAGGTTACGCCAATAATGATAATATTGTCACCGGCACTGGAGGCGACTTCAGTTATTATGAATTAGGTGAACCACTATTAGTTGGTGATTGTCTTAACGAAGATGTTCCCACTGAAAAAATTCGTGAATATGTCTGGTTTATGGAAACCAAAATGCCTTTTATACCGCCAACATGTGCTAACCAATACTACCTTGGTCAACACAATGACACAGCTTATTATTTCTATTACAAACCAAAGCAGATTACAGTGCTAGATTACGCATTTTTAGCTACCATTAAAGAAAAAGCTGCTGAAACAGTAATTTACGCAGACCGTTGTTCTATTGGGGAAAATAAACTAACTCAGATGAATATTACATTCAAGAAAATTCCTCGCGACATCAGTAAATTATAAGGAGGAAATATACAATGGAAATGAAGGCATATCAGAAAGTTGTGATAGCGGATTTAAATCGCTATCTTGAACTATTGAATGAAACTAAAAACTATTCAGAAGCATTTCGTCTGTTTTGGAAAGAAAAAAGTGCACCGGTTTTAGGTCATTATAAAGATATTTTACCCGGTGTTCCTAACCTTTGCTTTAAAGTACCAACAGGCGGAGGTAAAACCTTTATTGCCTGCAACGCTATTCGTTCTGTTTTTGGCGCTCTACCAATCAGTAAAGCAAAAGCTGTAGTCTGGCTTGTTCCATCTGACGCAATTTTAACTCAAACTGTGCGTGCTCTCAAGAATCCTGATCACCCATACCGGCAAAAAATTGATGTAGATTTTGGTGGACGTGTAGAAGTATACACAAAACAGGAATTATTAAACGGTCAGAACTTTAATCCAACCGCTGTTACCGAACAGCTCTCCATTATGGTTCTATCCTATGATTCTTTCCGCGGACGTAGCAAAGAAGTTTTAAAAGCTTATCAGGAAAATAGTAATTTAGCTGAATTCGCAAAGGTTTTAGGTAAACCAGAATATCCTATTGCAAGTGCAGATGAAACGGCTCTATTTCAAATCATTAATCAGCTTAATCCGTTAGTAATTGTAGATGAAAGCCACCATGCACGATCAGAACTAAGCCTTGAAATGTTAATAAATTTTAATCCTTGTTTCGTATTGGATTTAACAGCTACACCAAAAAGTGAAAGTAACATCATCTCTTATGTAGACGCAGTACAATTAAAAGCAGAGCATATGGTAAAATTGCCGGTTATTGTATATAACCGTGATAATCAGAATGAAGTATTAATTGACGCTATTGATTTGCGAAATAGGCTTGAAGAAATTTCAATTGAAGCACAAAAAGTAAGCAAAAAATATATACGTCCTATCGTATTATTTCAAGCGCAGCCGAAAAACAATGATGACGCAACTACTTTCGAAAAGCTGAAAGAGCGACTGATAGATGCTGACATTCCCGCAGAGCAAATTGCTATCCGTACTGCTGATGTAAACGAATTAAAAAATATAGACTTGCTTTCACCTGAATGTAAAATCCGATATATCATAACGGTAAACGCTCTAAAAGAAGGTTGGGACTGCCCGTTTGCTTATATTCTAGCCTCTCTAGCAAACAAAACAAGTACAGTAGAAGTTGAGCAGATTTTAGGACGTGTTCTTCGCCTACCTCATACCTCACAACATCCTGACCCCGGGCTTAATATGTCATATGTACTTACTTCATCAAATAATTTTAATGAAACGATACAGCATATTATCAAGGGATTAAATGATGCTGGTTTCAGTGCTAAAGACTATCGCATTTCCACACCTACAACTCCATCAGCCACACCTTCTCTCCAAGAATATCCTGCAATTCCTGGATTAGAGCCAGTTGAAACAGATGAAGTTGATGATTTTGCAAACATAGATAGCCAAATGATAAAAAATGAATTGGAACGCAGACGTGAACTTGAACAAAACTCAGGAAACATGCCTAAAGCTGATAGCATGTTAGAAGCTGCCAAAAAAGCAGGCAGTGAATATGATGAAGCTAGAAAGAACGCCGAAAACGACCCCTATACAAATAATATGCCATGGGAGGTGCGAGATAAGGTGAATACATTCCGTGTTAATCCACAATATGAAGACGATGTCAAAAAGTTGAAAATACCACAATTTTTCCTAAAAATAGAAACTTCCTTGTTTTCTACCGAAAATACAGAACTACTGGAAAAAGAACAATTAGCCGAAGAATTTACCCTAAAAGGCAAAGCTTACGATATTGATTTTACCACAGCAGATGATGAAATTGCTCAAATTGACATACGCCAAGATCAGGGTGGTTTGCCTAAAGTGTTTAAAATGAGCAGTGCTGACCAGCGTTATTTTAAAGAATACTTTAATAATCTACCACCAGAAGGACGTATACGTCAGTGCACGGATATGATCTTTGAGAAATTAAATAAGCTCAATATTGTAGATGCCGGCGAACTGCGTGCATACATTAACAAAATTATCGGTGACATGGATAAAAACCAACTTGCTGCATTAGAGAAAGCTCCCCTCGGCTATGCCAATAAAATAAAAGAAAAAATTGATAGTTTGCTAACACAGCACTATAAAGAAACATTTAAAAAATGGCTGGACACCGAACGAATCGTATGTAAACCTTCATATACTCTACCTAGTTCAATCCATCCAACAACAAATACGAATACCATCGGCGGTTCTCTCTATCAAGCTGAAGAAGAAATGAATCAACTTGAACGTGATTTGGTAATGGAACTTACAGCCCTACCAAATGTACGTTGGTGGCACAGAAATATTTCTAGACACGGCTTCTGTATCAACGGCTTTATCAATCATTATCCTGATATTATGATAATGACACAAAAAGGTAAAATTATTCTTGCTGAAACTAAAGGCGACCACTTACAAAATGATGATAGCAGGGATAAAATTGAATTAGGTAAAGAATGGGCAAGCCAAGCTGGCAATCAGTTCCGTTATTATATGGTATTTAGGGATAATGATAATGTACTTCCCGGTGCAATTTGCATGAGCAACTTTATAGCAATTATCAAAGAGCTATAATAATCCCCAAAACGATATAATCACTTACCACAAAAAAATTAGCCAATCTCTGCTTTTTGCAAAGATTGGCTTTTTTTATTTATTTCCACCTAAGTTTTTAAAAACTCCCGACATAGTTTCCGCACCTCTGCGCCTACTTTCTTCAAGGCTGTGTAAATATATACTGGTAGTAGCAATATCGGTATGCCCCATCATTGCCTTTACTGTAGTTAAGGGTACATTATTTGCTAAAGCATATGAAGCAGCCATATGCCTGAACGAATGGACGCAAACTTTCGATATATCGTTATGCTCTAAAAACGCTACAAGCCAATGATAAAATCCGCTTGGATGAGCTATACCGGCTTCTTTTGAACGAATATCACGTTTTAAGAATACATAATTACCAGGATTAGTTATACCATATTTATGCAGCCACTTCTCCTGATATTCTTTATGCTTTTTAAATAACTCTACCAAGCGATCATCAATGTAAACCGCTCTTTTTGATTCATCTGTCTTGGTATCTTTCAGTTTCACTGTCCCGCCCTTTTCAACATAACTTGATTTCTTTACATCAATCGTTCGATTCTCAAAATCAATTTTGTGCCACCTCAAAGCAAATATCTCGCCACGTCTAATACCTGTAAATAAATCAAGATAACTTAGTAATTTATATTTAACGTTCGTTGCATTATCCGGCAAAGCAAATAAAACACGTAAAAATTTTCCCAATTCATTCTCCTGAAGTATTGGTCTTTTTGCATGTATAGCTTTTGGTTTATCCTCTTTAGGTATTAAGTTACACGGGTTTACAGCAAGGTATTTCCATTCTACAGCTTTATTAAGCATAGCCCGCAATACTCTGTAAGTTAGATGAATAGTACCCTTGCTGAGTTTTCCACTTTTACCGTCACGGCGTTGCCCATCTTTTCCCAAATCTTCAAAAAAGGTAATGATATGCTCTGCCTTGATTTTCGCTAAATACATACTTCCAAAATATGGCAGCAACCTGCCATCAATGGCTACCCTATCACCATTAGCAGTAGTTGGGCTCAGCGTATTGCCATACCTATCCCACCAAACCTTCACGAACTCCTCAAAACGGATTTTCATTTTAGCAGGTACAGGCTGCTTTTTAGCTTCAAAATAAAATAGCTGCAACTGCCTGTCGGCATCTCTTTCCGATGTTGCCATAACAGTTTTGCTCAAACGGACAGCTTTACCCTTAACGTCATAACCATTGCTAACAAAAAGCCGCCATTTGCCATTGCCTAAGTTAACTTTGCTGCCAGGCATAAATTTCACCTCCTAAAAATTAAAAGGCAGGCTGCTTTGTAACAGCCTGCCCTCATACCTTTACAGTCCCAGCTGCTTGTTTTTCCAGCGCTCTACTACGCGCCGTGAAAAGATGTAACGCTTACCGGCTTTCAAAGCAGGTATTTTTTTCTCTCTAATCATGTTGAGCAGCACACGATACGTAAGCTTGCCGTCAAACATTGCAAGCACTTCTTCGGCGTAAATAACATCATTTTGCATAAAACTCACTCCTTACAGAATAATAATATATCTTTAAAATTTAATTTTTTGCACTGTGTTCCAGCTTGTAATATTCTTGGAACGCTTGCAAATCCTCATATATAGAGGCTTTGCAGCGATTTGTTCCAGTTCCAAAAAACTTTAAGCTTTTAGTTCAAAGCCTTTAAAGCCCCAACGATTTTGACCATTTGCACGAAATCTTGTGTAAAGAAACCCTTTTGCAATTATTGCTTTGCGCAATTCGTTCACGCTCCACTCACATTGAGCATCTTTCAACCATTTTTCAGCAAACTTTTTAAAACTATCAATATAGACAAAATTGGTAGCCTGAACATTGCAACATTCTTCCAAAAAGATGTCAGCAATATCGTTTTCAAAAATGGTTTTTGCCAAGTCATCATCTTTTGTGCAAGATGCAAACTCAAAATTCGAAGTTTGCAAATCCGCAAATCCATTGATTGCCTTTGTAAGAAAATAGTCCCGGTCTTTTAACAAAATTTGGGAAATATTTTCTACACGTTCTGACTTTGGAACAGAGTAAACCCGAATGAATTGAAGCCTTCTCTTCAAAGCCTCATCCAATATTCCCGGAGCAAAATTTGGCAGATGATTACCTGTAATTAAAATTTTGATAGAAAGGTTTACCTGCTTCATTTCTCTATTTTTGGGATTAACATTAATGCTATCTCCTCCTGTCAGGCGTTTGATAATATCGACATTGCTTTGGTTTAACGTTTTATTAGCTTCGTGCAAAAATAAAATTTTTGCATTTTGAAAATACGCTGCACCATGCTTATCAAAAGCACTCATAACATCAGCACTATAGGTCGCACTAGTAGGCATTAAAAGTTTTTGCAAAAATTTTACAAATTCACTTTTGCCGTCATCCCCCTTTCCGTACAGCCATACCAAACTTTTTGCGCTAGTATTTTCAAAAAGAAGATGGCCCATCAGCTGCCAAAAACGCCGATGTGCGTTGACATCGTCACCGATAAAGCCTGAAAGAAAGTTTTCAAAACTTCTGCTTTCAACATTGTTATCATAGCAAGCTCTGATAACATAGGTAAAAACTGAGCTTTCAACGTTTTCCAAAAATGTTATTTTCCCATCATTGACAGCAACTACACCATTTTCTACGTTTAAAATATTGCCAGTTTGCTCAAAATAACTTCCTCGCTCCTCGCAATCCGGATCAATTTTCAATAGCTCAAAAAGTGCTTTCATCATTTTAAAATTACCTCCGATTTCCATAGCTTCGTCTTTACGTGCACCAAATTTTTTCATCAATATTTCAACTATGATTCGGCAAAAATCATTTAAATTGAAAAGTTGTTGGTAATATTTACCATCCGGAACAGGAAGCCATAAAAACCCACGATAAAATATAGCCACTTTTTCAATAAATGCACGCAAAAGTTCTTCATTTCCAAGTTCATTTTCAAATCCTGTTGTATCCGGATTTGAAATAAAACCATCAGTTTCTCCAATACCATTAAGCATGGCATTTTGTTGAGTAATATTAACAGAACTCGAAAATTCAGATAACAGAATATCAGAACTTTCAGCTATGCTAACATTACAATTTTCAACTCCAAAGTTACAATCAGTTTCTTCAGGATTTTTTGAAAAACTTTTTAACAAGCTATTTTGTTTTTTATCAGCGGACTGTAAATAATTACAGTCCGCCATTTGGGGTTGTTTTTGGAAATCGTGCAAAGACTTCATACGCCCTTGCTCGACACGCGCTTGATTTTCAGCATATCCCATGATTAACGACCTCCTTCAAGTAAATTTTTAATATCACCTTTTAACGCACTATTTAAAACTGCGGTCGCTTTCAACACAGTCTCAGGCAACTCAAACTTTGGAAAAATTATTAGCACAGAATTATTAGATTGCTCCATAATTTCGCTAATTTCCGCAAAACCAACGATAGTAATACCGCTTTGCCAGTTAGCTATAACAGATAATCGCCCAACGACTTCGTTATTATCTGCGGTATTATAAAATACAAAGCCCATCTCCGTGTCTCCGCCAAGAAGATTTTTCTGTTCCTTGTCGTACAATGCAAGATAAAAAAAGCCTTCAGCATTTTTGTTGGTAGCCATAAGCAACACAAAGCTGTCTGCTTCTTTTAATTCGCCTGTACCGACAACCTTCGCACTTTTTCGTTTCCCCTTTGCTTTAGTTACAGCAACAGCGCCAAATTCATGTACCTCCAACGAAAATACAACACCTGTATCCTCCAAATAACCACTTTCCAGCACATATTTAGCCGTGCACGCTTCACTTTTTTTTAAAAACTCCGCCAGTTCCATGATTCTCATAAATTACACCTCTTGTTATTATTTGCAGCTGCAAATATATTGTAACAACAATTTTTTTGTTAGACTGCTTAGGCAGTAGAATCAATTTTAAAATCGACTTTAAAACAAATTCGTCATACACACTTGACAAACATCGAACTCTATGATAAGCGAAATAAAAAAGTCAGTTATAGCTTTAAAATAAATTCAAAGCTATAACTGACTTAATATACTTCTACTATAATTCAAAAATAATTAATCAAATTTTCTGTTGATTTAATAAATAATACCATTGTTGCGTAATAAACCCCAAACAATAATTCAGGTATATCTTGTTTCTTATCATCCTTATTATACTCTACCAATATATTAGCACAATCCATGTTTACACGTTCCAACTCTTTTACACCTTCAAGTGCGAATTTATTATTTATATTTAAAAATTCTTTTATTTTTCTGGCAGCAAGTTTATCTTTATCATGTCTATTGCTTTTTACTATATCCAATAGTTGCCTATAATGTGTCTCCATTAAAGTAAAATTATCTGCTATTTCCCTAATCGTTAACTTCACTATTATATTCCAATTTTCTTTGTTTCTATCCTTCTCACGCCATACATCAGTAAATATTCTTTGACTTTTTTCAATCAATTTTGCTGTTTCAGGACAATTATTCAAATATAACCATTTATTCTGATTTATTCCCAACTCTTTATATTTTTCTTCTTCAGACATGGAAATACATAATAGTGGATCAGCATCAAATCTATTATCCTGCTTAGAATCATTATAAACACGATCATAATTATTGAAATCAATATCGCATAACATCACTTTTCCACCTTTAAAAAGTTTAGTCATAGGGATATATTCATTTAACCTATATCTTAATCTTCTAGCTAGTTTTCTTCGCTTTTGCACTTCTTTTTTCTTACGTTCTTCTTCACTATTTTCATGGATTGCCTCGCGAATCGATCTTCCATAATCCTTGTTATAACCAAACCAATAATTATCATTTCTTTCTACATCGCTATTTTTGTCATTCCCATCCCTTTCGTTATATTCGTCATAGACAACCCATTCTCCTCGCGAACCACCGACTCTCCCGAGTCTACCTCCTTTTTTCAATTCTTCTATTATCGATTTTACATTATAAAGCGATATTTGCAAATTATTTGCTATTTCATCTCTTGTAATTTTAGGATTCTTTGCTATTAAATCAATTACTTTTTGATTCACATCATAACAGTTAATCTTCATGTGCCATCCTCCTGAATATATACTATTTTACTCATATACATTTTCTTCTAAGTACTATACAGTCTATTTAAATAATCTTCCATAATAAATAATAACATAAAATACATTAAAATAATCTAATTAGGAGGATTTTAATGTATGATACACACGGTTAATCTTTATTGTACTTTTACATCTTTAGAAGTCTATAACTACTCTTTAGGCAAACTTAAAAATTACGTTAACTCCCTGCAATACAATCTATATCCAAATAAAAGTAATAACAGCCATTACCAATGCTACAAAACCCATGCTTTTAATGATATAGGCCTTTCTTCTATTAATCTTTTCCGATACTTTAGCAGTAAACCCAGCAGTTATATTGAGTTAGTAGTTAACTGCCCTAAACTAATATACAATGCTGACGAAACAAAATTAGCTAATGTTACTGATTATAATATATTAGAAGAAAAATTCAATCGCATAATCCAGCACTTAAACCACGAAGTTTTTAGCACAAATCTTTTACCAAATCTTAGAGGTTGGCAGGTACGCCGCATTGATTATGCCGTTGATATTGTGACACCATTTGTAAATGAATACACTGCAATCTTCAATAAAGGTTACATACCAAAAGGTTTTTCTTTAAAAGAATATTACAATACGTCTTTTCATATTAAATCTGATGCCTGTAACTATAACTTCTATAACAAAACTGAAGAACTGGCAGCAAAACACAATACTCATATTAGCAGCAACATTTTACGTTTAGAAGTTCAGTGTAAAGCAGATAAAATACGTAAATTGATAAACGATTATTACCTATCCAATAATAGTCTCTTATCTTTATGGAATCAAACCATAGCCAAAAATGTTATTGCTGAAGCCGTAAAGCGTGTTATAGGAACTTATGATTTCTTTCCAGTAAATACTTTAAGAGAAAAAATTTACGATTCTGACTTACCAAAAGCATATAAACATTATGCCTGGCAATTAACAAAATTACTGAACAGTGATATTTTCAATCTCAGCGAACTATACCAAATAATAGAAACTTCTGAAGAATATAAAAAAGATTTATTGAAAGAAATATTACATCTATATCAAAAACGTTTGACAGAAAAACGCTTCAATAAAACAAAAGCTGCTATAAAGGGCCTCAATTATAGTTACGCTAAAAGTTATCTTAACAAAATTAACCTTAGTCCAATAGCAATACCACAAAATTGCCAGGCAGAGTATTTGCCAAATCCTCTAAAACTTATTCAATAAAATTAAGCCTGCCCTTACGCTAATCATCCGTAAAAGCAGGCTACGTAATTTAATTTTATTTTTCCATAAAATCTTACCGCCAAAATAATAACGGTATAAACACAAGGTTAATATTACTCAGCAGTGCATATAACAGCCACAACAATAAGCCAAATAACGCCGTTATCAATAAAGCTACAAACCAATGACTTTGCAAAAAGCTAACAATAGCGGCAATAAACATTACGCCAATAAAAAGCATTTCCAATTTACTCATATCCTCATCCCCTTTAAAAAGTTATACCTTTTAAATACATTAGCTTAAATAACGCACAAAATACCAATTTTAAACAAACTATAATCACTAAATCTTCTATACCGAAATTCAATTTAAACACCTATTAATCTAATAACACTTTTGTCAACAAGGAATTATCCGACAGGCTACACATACCAAGTAACAAGACATAAACAATAATTATCAACACTACCACTGCCTGTAAACGATAATTCCAGCAAAAGTGCTTAATTAACAGATACGCTAAAACAGTACTAACATCAGCAGCTAACGAGTAGTAAAGCATGTTACCACTTTTTCCATTTTGCAGATTTTTTTATGCGCAATACAAAAAGTATCATCATAACCTTTTGCTTTCTGCTTAACTCTTTAGATTTTAAAATAAATTTTATAAAGCTTTGCTTGCTGATATATTTAGGCCATGTAGGTTTGTAAAAGTTTAACATAACCATTCCCCTTTTATTACACTATAGAAAATGGGATAGCCAGTTTTAGGCTGTCCCATTTTCTACATTAAACATTTTCTACTTTTCGTCCATACATCTAAATTTTTTGCTATGCAATCATAAAGTCAATATCAGCAGCTGCTTTTAAAAACTTACGCGCCAATCTTTACCCTTATTTTTTAACAACACTGTTAACATCTCGTCAGAATAACCTGCTTTTCCACAACCATCATCGTGTTCTGCAATCACATCATCATAAAACTCTTTTGCCAAAAGCCCACCAATAAAACTGCCTGCTGCCCATGCAATCGGAAATGCCATAATAAACAACCTCTCTTTCAAATACTAAAATATGTAGATTAAACAATCACTAAAGAAAGCTTTTGCATCATTCCTTATATATAGTATAAAAAACGAGATAGCCATAGACTGACTATCTCATGGAAATAATATATATTTATAATTTTATTAATATATCAATAATGAGTATATTCACGATTGATACGAACTTCACGAAGTTTACCTTCACCATTGAATATGAAGTTCCACATATCAGAGTTAGGAGAATATACTGTTACTGTATAATCAGATTTCTCAAAATAATATCCTTCATTGGTTAAGAAAGATTCCACCACAGATCTTTCAGAGCCTATTCGAATATTACCAGTGAAAATTACATCAGTAGCATTGGGTCTGATATGTACCCAATAAGGATCTTCTCTTAAACCAAAATGTGTTTGGACTTCTACTAGTCCATCATCATAACGAACATTAGGTTCTCCACTAGCAACGAAAGAATTTTTTGGAGATACTAACATCTGTTTTACATTACTATCCATATTCTTACCGGAATATGTTAAAGGATCAAGATCTTTATTAGCATATTGGGTATAAAGAATATTGAATATATTCTGAACCTTTTTCATGGTATCATCATAGCCAGAATCGGTATAAGGATCAGGATATTCAAAGAGAAGATCATCATAGTATTTAAACATTCCACGAGTACTGTCATCTACTACGAATACACGAGGAACCTCATAATTAAAACCATTAACAGTATTAATCTTCATGGTATCATCCAGTATAATACCATCAACGTAATATACACCCATTCGATTAAAATAATTATTAGGATTATTTACAAAGGTACAAATAGGTTGTGCTGATGGATTCGGTACCGGTTCTCCAAAGAAATATTCATATTGAGCACCAATGAAATCATCACTACCATTTAATTTACCAGGTACATAAGCACTAACGATTTGAGTAAAATTCCTTTTCTTAATAATTTCATCTTTCAAATTAGTTGGTGCCTGGATATTTGTTTTAATTTCAGCACGTTTTTCTATACCAAAATCATATCGTAATGCTAAATTACCGATAGCATTTACAGGTGCTAATTCAGGATATTTATCAAGATTAAATTGCATTTCTTTATAGTCAAGAATATTTCTTTGACCAGAAGCAACTTTATCCATGATAAGTTTAGCAAATTCATATCCTGCTTTATTACGTTCTATTTTGTCTCCATCAAGATCATCTAAATAATTCATGATTCTAGTACTGGAAATAGATACAGAACCGGTATCGTATTCTTCAAAATATTCTTTAGGCGTACCATTTCCAGCTAAGAAGCAGGGATAAATTATATAGCAGAAGATAAATAAAGCAATGATCTTCTTCCAAGGTTTTCCTTCTTTCTTGGTAGTGTTCTTAACTTCTTCTGAAGTTAAATTTTGATCCGCTTGAGTATTAGATACAGAATTATCCCAGCCGATTTCTTTCCCACAATTGTGACATGGATTTTCACCATACTCAATCAATTGATTACAATGTGGGCATGTGTACATTTGTTTACCTTCCATAATATTCATCTTCCTTTCTCAATTATACTTAATAATTCAATGCCAGTTGTAAATTAAATTCCGACATTGAATACTGGGCTTAAATAATATTGAACCATTTAACAGCTTTATCAGTTCTTTTCTGAATAAATTTGGAAGAACACTTCTCAAAACTAGCAGCACTCTATTCAATATTAGTGAAATTCATTTGATCAAGCATTACATTATAACTTTCAGCTTCTTTAAGCATGAAACTCAGCAGTTGAACTTAACTACTTCCTGCGCTTTATACAGTGCTTTGCTTTCGCCAAGCTGCGCGTATATTGACATTAAACGGTCTTTAGCTATTTTTAAATTATCTGATGTAGTTTGCATTACGTTACCCCTAAAACAAGTAATTTACTATATTATATCTACAAAACTACTTGTCCTATCTATTGGCTATGTGTTTAAATTTATTTCAATATTTCCCTGTAATCTATATCCACAGCTTTAGCTATAAGCATTATTGTTCCAGTTTAAATTCTCCCTTGCCTCGTTCCATCCGGGATATAGCAGTCTTAGGAACTGATGACCGCAAAGAAAGCTGCCCTTGTGTAAAACGGTTCACTTTGCGATAATACATTATTTTAGCTCCTATTCTTTTATGTTCATTTAAAATTGCTTCCTGTAAAGTCATTGTAATCATCCTCAACCGCAGTTAAATACAATAATAAAATTCATAAAAAATCAAACAAATAAACATAACTGTCATATATTTTCTGTATTGCTCAAAAGCTGGTTTACATCTATATTCAAAGCATCGGCAATTAAAAGCAAGGTTTCCAAAGAATAACTTTTGCCTTTATTACCGCGTTCTATCTGCCCTAAATACGTTCTGGTAATACCTACTTTACCTGCAAGGTATTCTTGAGTATAGCCGCGCAATTTACGGTAATATGCAATTTTTAAGCCTATTATTTTATAGCGCTCTTTCAACATATCATACATGCCATACTCACCATCCTTATAATTATATTTTCTCATATTTTAAATTTTAGTAGGTTGGTGTATAGTTATCATTTTTGCGTTTATAGTTTTCTTTTAATTTTTATTGTTTATTATTTAGAAAATCCCACAAGGCAAAAGGCCATGTGGGATAGTTTTTTACTTTTTGATGATAATTTTTAAAATTTCATAAAGAATTTCTATTATTTTTTCTTTATCCATAATTTCCTCCTATGCTGCTTTATTTGCATGCTTCTGACAATCCATACAAAGCGGATGCCCAAATTTAGCAATAGAATACTCAACAACTCGGTCGCTGGTAATAACTTCGCCGCAACCAGCGCAGGTTATTTCGTTAGCTGAAGCTGCCGCTTTTGTTTTTGCTTTAGCTTTATTAGCAACAGTTTTTTGTTTTGCAGTTGCGCTCTGCGATTCAGCATAATTATTCTCATCAGTCTTTACATCTGCTTCCGGGTCATCGCCTGTTGCAATGCAAAAGCTGAGCATATAGGCGTACTTGGTGGCTGCTGTTTGCGCTTTCATTACTGCCTTATCACCGGCGTCCTGACCGCTGCCTATTCCGTAAATTTTTACTTCTTCCCCGCTGTCGCTGTCAATAAGGCTTATCTCGACCCTTACCGTTGCCAGATGCTCGGTATTACCTTTAAGATTGGTGACATCTGTAAATTCTATCAGTTCCGGCACGGCTGTACTGGCAATTTTATTTTTCGTCAGAGCTTCATTAACCTTTTGCAGTACATCTTCTGCCGTGGCATATTTATACTTGTGAAAGCTGTTCAATCCGTTTTTGGCCACATAAGCACATTCAGCCATAACGGCAAGTAATTTTTTAGCAATATTAGTATTTTCCATATTAGTGTTCTCCTTCCAGGGCATAAAAATAGCAGGCAACCTTTAATGGCTGCCTGCTTTAATTAATACTTTATTATTTTATCAACCACTGATAATCCTGCCTGCAATCTATAACATAATCTACATAAACCGTTTCATCCTTAAACTGATAAATTACAAGGAAACGCTTTGCAATAACAAGCTTGCGGTATTTATTATACGGTATAAATTCACCTTCAAGAAACGGTGCCCTTTCCGGCAATACCGAAAGCGAGCGTATTGCTTTTATTATATCCGCTTTTATGCTTTGGGCATTTTGCAAACTGTCTGCCGCAATATAAGCTATAATTTCTCCAAGTGATTCCCTTGCCTTATCCGAAATAATTACCTTATACTGCTTCAAGTTTTCCATTTTCTATTCCTTTCAGCACGTCATCAAGATAATTTTCCAGTTCGTCAACAGTATATTCTTTATTCCCGGCCAGACGTTCTGCTTCTACCGTAAGTAATGTTTCCCTCAGTTTCAGCATTTTTTCGCGCCTGTTAAAGCTGTCTATATCCATAACAACCAAATCGCCTTCGCCGTTTTTTGTAAGGTAAACCGGTTCTTTGGTTTTTTTGCACAGTTCCGATATTTCGTTATAGTTCTGCCTGATAGCAGCAGACGGTTTTATAAGCATTGCGCTCACCTCTGATAGCATTATTTTAGTAATATTATACTTCTATTTTGCTATACAGGCAAGTTCGTTCAATCTTAATATTCATTTGGGAAAAGAACTGTCAGCCTATCATACTCATTGCCGGTACTACTTTCAGAAATAATCCATATTTTGCCCTTTGAGGTATTATATGCCCCTAAAACCATACCAAAAGTTTTAACAGCTTCGTTATTGCTTTCGGTATCGGTTTCCGATACATCGCCCCAGTCAAGCGATTTAAAACGGCGCATTGCTTCGTAAATTTCTCTTTGAAATTTGCCGTTATTGATAGTTTCGGTTGTTATCCCCAGTGTTTGAAATCTCTGTACGTTATCAAATAAACTCATAATTCTTCCTCCTTTTAGGCATAAAAATAGCAGGCAGCTTTTACGCTGCCTGCTTCATACCCGCTTTTACCATTCTACCGTAAGGGCAGTTACCGGCAACTGCGCAGTAGTCTCTGCACTTCCTGTCATTCCAACGTTCTTTGGGCGTGCAAAGCTGCGGCAAGTAACCTTTTTCAAGAGCTTCCTTTAACCGTTTTGCTTTGGTTTCCATGTACAGCTTAATCCAGCGGTCGGATATTTTATTAATATTGATAATATATACCTGCCGCCGGATATTTCTTTCTTCTGCAATACGCAGACTGAAATCGCGGCAAAATGCCTGTATTTTCATGCTCTCAACCTTAAAACCGCGCTGCTCTAAAAGTATGCGGTAGTAGTTAACCTGTATTGCCCAGTCTAATATATGCCGCACACCGTCAGTACGCCATTCTTTCCTCGTCTTGGGCTGGCCTTTCTTTAAACCTGTTTTATATACTTCGCCTGTCGGCACGTCCACTTTGTAGTAGCCCAAAGCACGCATGAGTTTGTAGGAACTTGTAATTTTGTAATCGCCAAGCGTTTTGTCGCTGAGGTCTATAATCTGGCCGTACAGGTCAAACTTACCGCTTGTCACTTCATCAGCAAGGCGTTCTTCACTCAGCATATTACCTTCCGTATGCCCTTCATTAATGGTATGGACGGCACTGCCGTGCAGAGCGTAAAGCTGCTGCATAGGGTCAACGGCATAATCAGTTGTTTTCTTTAAATATGTTTCCCTTATGCCGCAGAGAAGCTCCGTTACCGTAGGCTCTTTAATGTTCCTTTCCAAAGACTGTGCTATTGCCCTCAGCGTCGGCAGGAACATACAACGCTGCTTTTTTACGCAGGATTTTAAACAATCCGTTATTTTTACTTTATCACCGTGCGGACAGATGAATGCTGTTGCT
>UMLL01012505.1_pt1 | contig 34833 bp, 48 predicted proteins | sample 1966591 | NCBI WGS metagenome assembly UMLL01 (sample SAMEA4836200, study PRJEB28245) | human gut metagenome | biome: gut microbiome; material: fecal sample | place: Denmark | collected 2008 | reverse complement strand
TCTGGCGAGAGTGGCAACGCCGCCGCTTCTGGCGTGAGGGGCACGGCTACCGTCACAGGTCGCGATGGCAGGGCGTCCGCCATCGGGGAACAGTGCATTGCGGTGGCGTGGGGCCGAAATAGCCTCGCAAAAGGCACACTCGGGAACTGGATCGTGGTTTCCGAGCGGGGCAACTATGGCGATATCTTTGATGCCAAGCTTGCCCGGGTTGATGGCGAGATTATCAAGCCGGACACTTGGTACACCCTGAGAAATGGAAAGATTATGGAGGCGGAGTAATGACTATCGTATGGATCTTCTGCTTCATCGGCGTGGGGGCATGCGTTTCCGGGCTGCTGAAGCTGGTGGACTGGATGGAGGGAAAGCGATGATTAACCGTCTTACCCCGCAGGAAATTGCGGACAAGCTGCGGAAGTGCGCGGACGAGACTGGAGCATGTAGCTCATGCCCGTGGGCATGTGGAGACGGTAGTTGTATCCGCTCGATAATGCGTGCAGCCGCTGATTCCCTCGACAACCAGCGCGCACACATCCAGGCCCTCATCAAGGCTAACGAGTCGCGCCGTGAGATGGTGGCCCGCCCTGCGAAACGCTCTGACATGGTAGAAGCCCTGGACGCTATCGAAACCGGAATGACCCGGCTGGCCATGTCCCGCGACATCTGGCAAAACGACCTGGTGTATACCCTGTGCCAGGGTGTGCGGCTCCTGCTGGAGGACCGCATCAAGAATCGGGGTGCGCAATGAGGGTATATCAGTACTGCACCCGGGACAGATTCCGCCTGCCAATCCATCAGGCAGACAGCTTGGAAGAGCTGGCAGATCTGGTAGGCATTAAGCACGCAAGCGCAAAGCGCGGATTCTACCGGGCATACACGGGCAAAACCAAGGATAGCCGGTGGGGCTATGTTGATATCCCGGACGATGACGAGGAGGACGAATGATGTACGTCTGCGACTGCTGCCACGCGGCGTTTGATACCCCGCGCGTGGAGCATGAGGAATCTGCGGAATACGGCCCCAGCACGGCATTCTACTGCCCCCGCTGCGGCTTTGAGATGGGCAATCCCAGCGAGTACCTGGCCGATGAGTGCCCGGTATGCCACAGTCTCAAAAATCGTGATGACCGGGTGTGCCACAAGTGCGGCCAGCGCGTTCGTGGCCTGCTGAGACTGTTCCTGCACGATTTTTCGCGGGATGAGCGCGAGTACCTGGCCGACCTGATCGAGGGGTGCAACCTCGACCGCATGATCGTCGGGGCGGAAGTCCCCACGGAGTAAGCCATGCGCGAGAGCGGAGTGGCCCGCTATATCAGGGCGACGGTAGATATTTATTTCCCGGAGGGCGAAATGTCCTGCAAACTCTGCCCTCTGCTGGAAACATACTCCCGCAACCAGTGCCGCCGGACGGGCGAGTATCTGCTGGACACGCGCGGGACCGGGGCATATTGCCCCCTGAAAATTCTGGAAGAGGAGGATGAGTATTGAACATCTATGAGAAAATCGCGGCCATCATGCAGGACGTGCAATATCTTGCAAAAGACGACCATGTATCGTTCGGCTCCACCAGTTATAAGGCCCTGAGCGAGGAGAAGGTCACTTCCATCATGCGGGCCGAGATGCTGAAGCACAAACTGGTTGTTTTTCCGATTTCGCAGGTTGCGAACCGCACAGGCAACATCACTCATGTGGACGTGGTGTACCGCATGGTGAACGTGGAGAACCCCGAGGAATCCATCGAAATCGCATCCTGCGGCGACGGCGCAGACACCCAGGACAAGGGGAGCGGCAAGGCCATGACCTACGCCTTTAAGTATATGTGGCTGCGCACATTCGCGCTGCCCACTGGCGAGGACCCAGACAAAATCTCATCTGCTGAACTGGACGCTCGTCAAGAGTCTTTTAAGTGCGAGAACTGTGGTGGAGACATCACGGCAACCACAAAACGCAACGGGGAGCTTTGGGAGGTCCCGGACATCGTTACATATTCCAAAAAGCGGCTTGGCCGACAGTTGTGCGCTGCCTGTATTAAGGCCGCCCTGAAAGCGGAGAAGCGCCCATGAACGATTTGGTTACAGAAATCGGCAACAAGAGCAGAATGCTGGATGTGGCCATTGCGGAACTGAAAAAGCGCGGGCAGAAATATGCGGAAGCTGAAAAAGCCTACCGCATAGCCCTCGCACGGCGCATCCTCGAGGAGCGCGAGAAGGGAACGCCGGTGACGATTATCTCCGATATTTGCCGAGGGTCCACACAGATAGCCGGTCTGCGGTTTGAGCGGGACTGTGCGGAAGTGGTGTACAAATCCGCTATGGAGGCAATAAACTCCATGAAACTGCAAATCCGGCTCATGGACAGCCAACTTGGCAGAGAGTGGGGCGCCGCAAAATGAAACAACGCGCGTTTCCCCGGACCAAGGACATATCCGGGCAGCGGTTTGGAAAACTGGTAGCGCTATATCCCATCTCCCTCAAGGCGACAGGGTATAACACGAACTGGGTTTGCCAGTGTGACTGGGCCATAATTACCGGAATCAGCCCGGATTTAATCCGCAAGCGCTGGAAGGCTGGGTGGCCCATGGATGCAATCTTTACAGAAGTTGAAAAGCCGCAATTGTGCTGGGGCTGCGCCAAGGCATGCGGCGGGTGCTCTTGGTCAAAACGTTTTGAGCCAGTCCCCGGATGGACCGCAGTGCCACCGCTGCTGTGCGGACGAATACCGTCGTACAGAATCACGGAATGCCCGGAGTTTGTATCGGACGGGACGGAGTACGATATCGATGAATGAAAGAAGATGCTTCCTGTGCGGCAGGAACGGCGCACAGGACCCGCTGGAGCGTCACCACATTTTCGGGGGTGCTTACCGCGGCAAAAGCGAGAAATACGGCGCGGTGGTGTGGCTGTGCGGCGACAGGTGCCACAGGAACGGGAAGTCCGCCGTGCACCGGAACGGCGACCAGATGCGCAGACTGCGCCGGTATGGCCAGCTGACCATCATGCGTGAACAGGGATGGACGGTGGACGACTTCCGCCGCGAATTTGGGAAATCGTACTTAGGAGGATAAGAAATGGACAGGAAAATGCTTTACACCCGCCTGGAAACGGCCCGGATGCTGAGTATCAGCCCGGATATGCTGGACGAGCTTCGGCGTGACGGGGTGCTCCAGGGCTATCATGTGGCCCGGGGCAATCCCCGGGTGTACTTCAAGGCCGCCGACATTGAGAAGTACATGGAGCGGCTGGAGGTGGCGGAATGCTGAACAAGATCATCATCATGGGCCGGTTGACCCGGGACCCCGAGATGCGCCACACCCAGACCGGCACCTCCGTCGCTTCCCTCACCCTGGCCTGCGACCGGGACTTCAAGCCCCAGAACGGCGAGAAGGAAACCGATTTCGTCGACGTGGTGGTATGGGGCAAGACGGCAGAGTTTGCCGCCAACTACTTCACCAAGGGCCGCATGGCCATCGTAGATGGCCGCTTGCAGGTCCGCGACTGGCAGGACAAGTACGGCAACAAGCGTAAGACCGCCGAAGTGGTGGCCGACCGGATGTACTTCGGTGACTCCAAGCAGGAGGGCAAGCAGGAGAGCAAGAAACAGACCGCGCCCGCCGAAGATTTCTGCGAAATCGAGGACGACGGGGACCTGCCGTTCTAAAGGCGGAGATGGAGGAGAACAATGAAATTTGACGCGATTATCCATAACGCAAACGACATCCAGGATATTTTTTCGGACCCCCTCGAGAACGACGCAATCCAGATTGACGGGCTGGCCGAGGACGAGGCTGGAGATTTGGTCAGAATCCTGACAAACCACAACGTGGGCGTTTTCGTGATCCCGCACAAGGAGTAAACGGCATGAGTGCTTGCTATGTCAAAGCCTATTTTGACTGGATAGAGCAAACAGCCGCCCTGTCAGATGCCGAGCGAGGGAGACTATTTATCGCCATACTGGAATATGCGCGGTCAGGTCTCGATCCAAAACTCGACGGGCGAGAGGGTATTCTGTTTCCGGTATTCAAGTCCACGATAGACCGAGACACCCAAAAATCCGCCAGGCTCTCTGAGAACGGGGCAAAGGGCGGCAGGGGCAATAAAGCCGCTGAAAGCAAACAAAAGCAAAATAAATCAAACGAAAGCAAAGAAAAGCCTAACATAAGACATAAGACAGAAGAAAAAGACAAAGAAATAATAATCCCTCACTACGTTCGGGATTATTGCGCAGAGCCGCAAGCGACTCATGCGCCACCAGCCGTCGAGCTTCCGCTGAATGATGGGGATATTTATCCCGTTACGCAAGAGCAGGTTGCAGAATGGGGAAGCCTTTACCCGGCTGTTGACGTTATGCAACAGCTCAGAGCCATGAAAGGCTGGCTCAATGCCAACCCGGCAAAGCGCAAAACAAGGCGCGGGATTCTCCGGTTCGTGAATGCCTGGCTTTCCAGGGAGCAGGACCGTGGGCGAGGAGCACCGGCGAAACCAGCCGAACCGGTTCGGAAGTACAACCACGACACCGGCAAGTGGGAAATCGTGGAGGGCTGACATGGATGCTTTTCTATGCGAGTACAGCACCATCGGCGCTCTGCTGATCGACCCTGAGGCATACCCGGAAGCCGCAGAGCTTCGCCCGGATGATTTTCTGCACCCGGCCTTTGCCGCTGTGTTCCGTGCCATACAGCGCCGGAACGACGCCGGGGAACCGGCGGATGCAGCGACAGTCCGGGACGAAGCCGCCAGGGAATGCGATGGGGTCACGAACGATCTCCTGATACAGTGCATGGAAGTGGTTTCATCCTCCGCCGTCCTGCCCGAGTACGTCCAGGGCGTCAAGGACGCATCTCTGGGCCGTCGGCTGCGTGATTTGGGAGAGGAATTGAGAGCTGCCGATATTGCACCTCAGGAAGCCCTGCAGCGCGTTTCCGAAACGGTTGGTGAACTTACTACCCTTGCTTCGTCAACAAAACGCGTGGTGAGCCTCGCAGATGCCATTACGGGGCTAAAGGCGCATGTGGACGAAGGTTACACCGCAAAAGAGCGGCCATTTTGCCGCACTGGGCTGAGAAGCTACGATAAAATGCTGGGCGGTGGGTACATCAACGGCGGTATGCATATCATCGCCGCCCGGCCAGCGGTGGGCAAGTCCGCTGTGGCCATGCAAATCGCACTCAGCGCCGCCCAGAACGGCGTGAAGGTGCTGTATATCTCCCTGGAGATGGACCCGGAGGACTGCGCCGCGAGAATCACAGCAAATGCGGCGGGCATGTCCTCGCGCAAGCTGATCTTCGGCGCGGCCCTCCATGAGGACGAATATGCCAAGTTTGCGCAGGGTGCGGCGGAATGCGCCGACCTCCCGCTGCTGTTTAACAAGCGGCCAAACATGGACATGGGCGACGTTACAGCGCTGGCTTACAAAGAGCGCCCGGGGCTGATTATCCTGGACCACCTGGGACTGATGGAGCCTGAGAACAAACGCATGACGCTGTACGAGGCGACCACACGCAACAGCCGGGCGCTGAAAATGCTTGCCATGCGGCTGAAAATCCCGGTTGTGGTGCTGTGCCAGCTGAACCGCGCCGCCGCAAGCGACCGGGGCGGGAGCTTCCGGGCCACCATGGCAAACCTACGGGAATCCGGCGCAATCGAGCAGGACGCGGACACCGTGACGCTACTGCACCGACCGCCGACGGAATCGGACGGGAATCCGTGGGACCCGGTGATGCTCCAGCTTTATCTGGACAAAAACCGGCGAGGCCCCACCGGCATGGTGGAGGCGACATTCTTCCCGGCTACTGGCAGGATAGTTGACTAAGGAGGGAAAACGTGCGAAAAATCGTGATACCCATCGCGCCGGTGACAAAGAAAAATCACCAGCGCATTGTGCGAGGGCGGTATGGTGCGCCGATGGTGTTGCCGTCCGCACAGTACGAGGCGTACCAGCAGGCCGCCGCATGGCATTGCAAGGGCGGCGAGACCATCGCAGAACCGGTGGAGGTTAAGTGCCTGTTTTATATGCCCACCCGGCGCAAGGTGGACTTAACCAACCTGCTGGAGGCTATCGACGACATCCTGGTGTATGCCGGGACCCTGGCGGATGACAACAGCAGTATCATCGTGTCGCACGACGGGAGCCGGGTTCTGTACGACAAGGAAAATCCCCGGACGGAGGTGTACATAACGAAATATCAGGAGGAAACGAAAACATGAGGAAAGCAAAAGAGGGGGAGTTCCGCAGCAAAGTGTATGCGGACAGGCCACCCTACGCCGACTTTGAAGCCCCGTCGAAATTTGAGGCGATTAAGAGCATCATTGCCCGGCGGATGAAAGAGCACCCGAACGCGATGTGCTCGTACTCTGGGGGCAGTGATAGCGATATCATGTTGCACCTGATCGAGCAGGTGCGGGAGATGTTCCAGCTCCCGCCGGTGAAGTATTACTTTTTTGAAACGGGACTGGAGATGGCCGCGACTCGGAGGCACGTCAAGGAGCAGGCGGAGAAGTACGGCGTTGAGATTATCACCGTCAGGCCGAAAAAAAACATCGTGCAAGCCACCCGAGAGTATGGCCAGCCGTTTGTATCAAAAATCATGTCTGCGGGGCTAGAAGCTGTGCAGAGGAAAAACATCCCGCTTAGCATCCATGAAGAGTACAACGATGCCGAGGACAAAGCCGCAAAGCGTGCGGAGCTTAAGGCCAGATACCCTGGTAGCGAACAGGCCATTAATTTCCTGTGCTGTTGCAACTCTGCCGGGGAACCGAGACCCAACATCCAGTTGGTAATCAACTCCAGCAAGTATATGCTCGATTTCATCCGGGAAAACCCCATCCCGTTTCGGGTGAGCAACAAATGTTGCGATATCTGCAAAAAGCAACCCGCCCACGAAATCGAGAAGCAGTACGACATGGTGATTACCGGCGAACGGCGGGACGAAGGCGGCATGCGGTCAGTCCCGAGGGGCGACAACACGAGTATGTGTTTCGCGGAAACGGCGAAGGGCAAATTCCGCCTGCGACCGCTGTTTTACGTCTCCGACGCGGACAAGGCGTGGTACAAAGAGTACTACGGGTTGAGGTATTCCGATGCGTACGAGGTGTATGGCCTCAAGCGCACAGGGTGTTGCGGGTGTGCGATTTCCGCCAGGGCGGCGGACGACCTGGAAAAGATCAAACCATTTGAACCTAACGTGGTTAAGGCCGCATGGAACATCTTCGGCGATTCTTACCGGTACCGGGCCAGGTACAACGAGTACCGGGCAAAGCGGAACGCGGAGGCGGCAGAAGCGCGGAAAGCAGCAAAGGGACAGGTGGGGCTGTGGGATGAATGACATTGACTACGATTGCATGCAGAAAAAGCGCACTGCGCGAGGCGCGTTTGCGCATATCAGCCGAAAGCGCGGCGGGTGTACGCTGCCCAGCGACAACCTGACCGCGAAGCAAAGAAGGGAGAAAAATGGAGAAGTGAAAAGCTACAACATCACCCGGCCCATGCCGTGGCCGGAGTTCAAGGCGCTGCCGGAGGACCTGAAACGCGAGTTCTTTCGCAACATGCAGAGCTTTGGCGGTACCGCAAAATGGCTGGCGGATGAAATGGGCACGTCAGACATGACCGTAAGAGCCGCCGCAAAAGCCGCCGGGACACCGTTTGCGCGCGGAAATGGGAATTTGCCACTGTGGCACCGGAAGGTTGCAGAGTGGGCGAACGCCGAACAGCAGACTGCCGCAGAGACTCCCGCTGAAGAACCTACGATTCAGGAATCCGGGAAGAGATTGATTCTGGAGCATGCCCGCATGGAGTTTAACTATACCAGTTTTACGGACCTGGAGATGTTCCTGCGGGTGGCGGTACCGGAGAGCGGCAAGGTGACGGTGGAATGGTGAGATGATGGAAACATATCTGGAATTTCTGAAATCCAAGATTGTATTGGCCAAAGAGAGCGGCTTCGACGTTGACCCAGGGGAGATCAACCCGAACCTGAAACCGCACCAGCGGGACTCTGTGATTTGGGCGCTTCGCGGCGGGCACCGGGCCTTGTTCCAATCCTTCGGCCTTGGAAAGACGGTGCAAGAAATAGAGTTCTGTCACCAGGCCGTAAAGCACGACGGCGGACGGGCACTGATCGTCCTTCCGTTGGGTGTCCGCCAAGAGTTTGCCAGGGACGCGGAAACCATCTTGGGCTACCCGGCCCCGGTATACATCACCAAGATGCAGGACCTGGCCGGAACAGATGCTGAGATCGTCATGACAAACTATGAGCGCGTCCGTGACGGAGATATCGACCCGACGCAGTTCACGGCTGTAGCGCTGGATGAAGCGTCCGTGCTGCGCAGTTTCGGGAGCAAGACATATCAAACCTTCCTGCCCAAGTTCCGGGGCGTGAAGTATAAACTGGTCTGCACGGCCACACCGTCGCCCAATCGGTACAAGGAGCTTATACACTATGCTGGATATCTGGAGATCATGGACACGGGGCAGGCCCTGACACGTTTTTTCCAGCGCGACAGCACCAAGGCAAACAACCTTACCCTGTACCCGCACAAAGAAGATGAATTCTGGCTCTGGGTATCCTCATGGGCGCTGTTCGTGGGGAAGCCCTCCGATTTAGGATATGACGATACCGGGTATGACCTTCCCCCGCTGGACGTCCGGGTGCATATCGTTCCGGACGACTACGGCACGGAAACGGACCGGGACGGGCAATACAAGATGATGAACGACGCAGCAACATCTCTGGCGGAGGCCGCGCGTGAGAAGCGTGACAGCATTCAGCGTCGCGTCGCCGTAGCCAAAGAAATCGTAGACAGCGACCCCGAAGCGCATTTCGTTCTGTGGCATGATCTGGAAGCGGAGCGCCACGAAATCAAGAAAGCCCTGCCGGAAACCGTGGACATCTTCGGCAGCATGGACTACGACGAGCGAGAGCGCCGGGTAATAGATTTTTCGGAAGGGCGAACGCGACTGTTTGCGACGAAAAAGAGCCTGTCCGGCTCCGGGTGCAATTTCCAGAGGCACTGCCACCGGGCTATCTTCATTGGGATTGACTATGAGTTCAACGACTTCATTCAGGCAATCCACCGAATTTACAGGTTTCTGCAAACGGAACAGGTGATTATCGACATCATCTACACAGAAGCAGAGGACCCCATCTACTGGGTTTTGATGCAGAAATGGGCGCAGCACAACGAAATGCAATCCAGAATGCGGGAAATCGTAAAGAAATACGGGCTTTCCGGCGAGGCCCAGACGGAGAGAATGAGCCGGAGTATAGGAGTTGAGAGAGTGGAAGTAAAAGGCAAGAACTTCATCGCCGTCAACAACGATTGCGTCGAGGAGACGGCCAACATGGCCGAGAATAGCGTGGACCTGATCGTTACCAGTATCCCGTTTTCCAACCACTATGAGTACACGCCCAGCTACAACGACTTCGGGCACAACGAGGACACCAAGCGGTTTTTTGAGCAGATGGACTACCTGACGCCAAACCTCCTGCGCGTATTGAAGCCCGGGCGCGTGTTCTGCTGCCACGTAAAGGATCGGGTGCTGTTTGGCAACGCCACCGGGATGGGAATGCCAACCATGGAACCGTTCCACGCGATGTGCATCCGGCACTATATGCAACACGGCTTTGCCTATTTCGGCATGATTACCGTTGTGACGGACGTGGTGAGGGAAAACAACCAGACATACCGGCTGGGCTGGACGGAACAGTGCAAGGACGGTTCAAAGATGGGCGTAGGGTGCCCCGAATACATTTTGCTGTTCCGCAAGCTCCCCACGGACAAAAGTAAAGCTTACGCCGACGAAAAAGTTGCAAAAAGCAAGGACGAGTATACCCGGGCACAGTGGCAGATCGACGCGCACGGGTTCTGGCGCTCATCTGGCGACCGGCTCATGACCAAAGAAGAGATCATGGCCATGGACACCGGGAAGATTCAGGCGGCATACCGGAAGTACAGCCAAGGGACTGTGTACGATTACGCGGAACATGTCCGCATGGCGAAGGAACTGGACGCAGAGGACAAACTGCCCGCCACGTTCATGGTGGTAGCACCTGGGAGTTGGACAGACCAGGTATGGGACGATATCAACCGGATGCGCACCCTTAACACCACGCAGAGCCAGCGGCGGCAGCAAATGCACGTTTGCCCGCTCCAGTTGGATATTGTAGACAGGCTCATCAATCGCTACAGCAATCCCGGGGAATTGGTGCTGGACCCCTTCGGCGGACTTGGCACTGTCGCCCTGGAGGCGATGAAGGCCGGGCGGCGCGGGTATACCATCGAGCTGAACAACGGGTATTTCCGCGATGCTGTGGGTTATCTCAAGGAGTACGAGCGGGAGGACATGAACATTTCCCTTTTCGACCTGATGGAGGAAACAAAATGATCTATGCCCAAGAATCCCTCGTTGACGAGATCGTCGGAGTATGGAGGTGGTGAATGATGCAACACCTCGGTGATATTACAAAGCTCGACGGAGCTACCATCGAACCGGTGTGGTGCGTGACGGGCGGAAGCCCGTGTCAGGACCTGAGCATCGCGGGAAAGCGTGCCGGTCTCGCAGGTGCGCGAAGCGGTCTGTTTATGGAGCAGATCAGAGTGATAAAGGAGATGCGGGAGCATGACAAACGACTTGGCAGGGCAGGAGAGCTTATTCGCCCGAGATACATGGTGTGGGAAAACGTCCCCGGAGCATTTAGCAGCAACAAAGGACGAGACTTCGCTGCCGTGCTCGAAGAGATCATCAAAATCGTCAAGCCGGAAGCCCCCGGTATTGAAGTGCCTGAAAAGGGCTGGCCTACCTGGGGGGGATACCACGATGAAGTGGGAGGACGATGGAGCGTGGCGTGGCGAACTCATGACGCGCAATACTGGGGAGTGCTCCAACGCCGTCGTCGTATCTCGGTTGTCGCAGATTTTGGAGGAGACACCGCATCCGAAATACTATTTGACCGCGAAAGCGTGTCAGGGGATATTGCGGAGAGCGGAGCGGCGGGGGAAGGATTTGCCGAAGCGGCTGAAAGCGTGTTTAATCCGGCAGTCGCAAGGAGCCTCACCGCAAGAGCGGACGGAAGACCCTGCGCCGACAGAGGCCCCAACATCGTATGCAGTCCGCATCAGGGGGGCTGTGACGGGGGAGGAAAAGGCGCGTTAGTGCAGACGGAGAAAAGCGGAACGCTGGGCACGGGGAACGATCAGACAATATTTACGCCAACGCTGGCGGCGGTACCCAGCGGGACGAACCAAACCCGGGTAGTGGCGGTGCTGGACATGACACACGCCTGTGATGTCATCCGCGAATGCGGAGAGCTGGTCCCGTCGTTGCAAGCCCGTATGGGAACAGGTGGCAATCAAGTGCCGCTGGTGGCATACGGTATCGGCAACGGCCAAGCCAACGAAGCCAGTATTATGGCGGAGGAAGTCAGCCAAACGTTGAACACCATGCGCGATGTTCAAGCAATTTTATACCTGCCCAAAAGTGCGAGGGAAGAAAACTGGGCAGAAAGCGAGACGAAGAACGCATTACGCACAGGAGAAAGTAAAGTGAGCCACGCACTGCGGGCAAATGCTGGCTGTGCGTACCGGGAGGACGCGGAGACATACCCGGTGCAGAACATGGGGGTGCGTAGATTGACACCGCTGGAATGCGAACGGCTACAGGGATTCCCGGACGGCTGGACGGACATCGGCGACTACACCGACAGTACCGGCAAGAAGCGCAAGACCTCCGACAGCGCACGGTACAAGGCGCTCGGCAACAGCATCGCGCTGCCGTTCTGGCGCTGGATGTTGGGCCGTATGGCGGCCTATCTGCCGGAGGGCGCAACGCTCGGCAGCCTGTTCGACGGCATCGGCGGCTTCCCACTGTGCTGGGAGAATATACACGGTGCCGGGACGGCAATCTGGGCAAGCGAGATTGAGGAGTTTCCGATTGCCGTGACCAAATTAAGGTTTGGAGGAGCGATTACATGAGCATCAACGAGACGTGTGGCGGTGTGAAAGGAGGCCCCATGAACCCATCGCGTAAAGAAATTGCCGCAACCCTGCGCGAATATGCAGAATGGGCCGATGCGAATATCTACGAGGTACCTATTATGCTACCGGATGATTTGAGAACGGCGGCTGATATGCTGGAGAAAGGAGAATGATATGGACGCTGTGAAGTTTGTGGAGGCGCAACGTCGGATGTTTGCCGTGACGGGCGAAAACCCTAAGCACAGCATGTTTAACATGGGCACTCCGGCAGAAGAAGTGGTCCGAGAAGTGGAAGAATGGGCAACTGCGCACCCTTGCAAGACGCGGGCTGACGAGTTTTTGGAGCATTATCCCAAGGCCAGCATGGGCGTGGCCGGGGTTTTGGATGTACCGCCCTGCTATATTGAGCCAAGTTTGCGTAGCATGTGCAGCGAGAAAGAGTGCACCGATTGCCGCCGCGAGTTTTGGATGAGGGAGGTGGAGGGATGGAACGACTGACTATCCCTGATGTGCGGGTAGACGAGCACACTACCCGCAGGACAATGATTGATGGGGAAGCCGTGCGGGAACACGCTATGGACTTTTACTGGCGGCTGAAAGCCTATGAGGACACGGGGCTGACGCCGAAGGAATTCGCGGCTTATTGGGTATTCATACAAGACTTGATTGGCGACCAGAAAGCCAGCGAGGCTTTGTCACACCTCCTCCACCTCGCGCAGGCCGACAAGGACGGTCGGCTCGTGGTGCTGCCGTGCAAGGTTGGCCAGCGGGTGTTCGCCTTGCTGGACACGGATAAGCATATAAGCGAGTGCGAGGTCAAGCGGATTAGTATGGGCAATAAAATCGGCTTTATTGGCCTTGAGCCAATAGGAGCCAGAGGGCGGGAGTATGGCATATCGCTAAACGGATTTGGCAAGACGGTATTCCGCACCCGCGAGGAGGCGGAGAAAGCATTGGAGGCGATGAAGGATGGCTGAATTAAAGCCTTGCCCATTTTGTGGCGGTGAAGCGGTTATAAACGTCAACCCGGACGCAGTGGAGGACACGCAAGGTAGACGTTGGGCGTATAATGCCGTGTGCATTAGGTGTTGCGCAACGTCAGGTCTTACATATACGCCCAAAAAGGCTAAAGAAGTATGGAACAGGAGGGCTGACAATGGGTGAAAGAAACCTTGTTGCGGTCAGTATCAAGCATACGATATGCGGTTGGAAGTTCGGTATGCCGTGCTGGCTGTGGGGAAGCAGAACAAAAGACGAAGAGAGGAGGTCGTTTGGCGGTTATGCAAGCAAAGAAATGTGATCGCTGTGGACGCCTATATGAGCATTATGACGGCCAGAAGGCGTTTCCTAAGTCGCGATCAAATACTATCGCGTTGAGAGACACAGATATTGGCGGGAAATACTGGCAACGAGATCGTTATGACCTGTGTTTTTCTTGCATGGTAGACCTTGAAGTCTTTTTATACGGAAGTTCTGAAAATGGCAAACGGAGGGAGGATGCCCATGCCCAAGACTAACCCCCGCAGAATACCCCGCACACAGGCCGACGTAGACAAAGCCTACAGCAACGGCATTGTGGAGGGCCTGAGCCGGGGCATAGACCTGATGCTGTATGTCCTGATCGATAAGCACGATGCGCCGATGGACGACGTGCAGCAACTTGCCGGTGAATTGAACCACTCCGCTCAGTGCGTGGCGGAAGGGTACGTTACCTGGGCAGATATCCGGCAGATACTCAAAGAGTATGGCGTAGAGTCGGCGCTGGAATAGGAGGTGCTACATGAGCAACAAATACTCGCTCCCCTACGATATCCGCATGGAATGTATCGCCTACGTCAGGGGCTATCCCCGCCGGGTCCGCGCGTACAATGCGGCCCGAGAAGAAGTGCTGGAGTCGTCGGCTTATGCCATGTCTGGTATGCCGCATAGCCCCGGCACCAGTAGGATAGCGGAACGCAAGGCGGAACGGCTGGCAACCATAGAGAACTGGCCGGAGACGAAGAAGATGCGGGCCGTGGAATACGCCATGGACAACGTAGGCCGGGATATCGCCAACGAGAACGTGCGGCGCAAGTTGGTATGGGCGATCATGCGAAACTGCGACAGTCAGAAACGATACCCCATTGAGATGATATCCCCGGCCGGGATAAGCCCACGCACATTCCGGCGGCAAAAAGATAAATTCCTGTGGCTGATTGCGCAAAACGCAAAAATTATTGAAAATGTGGCCCCAAACCATGTTCCAGGTGGTGTAAAATAGTATCATCGGAGAGTGGAACCAATCAGCCCACGACCCGAAATTTCATTTTTATCCTCTTTTTTCTTTCCTCCATAGGTTAAGGCACAGCTGGTAATTGGTGCTTCCGCGCAAGCGGCCTCGCAAGAGCGTTACCGGCATGCAGACACTCACGGGATATCTCGCGGGTGTCTGCTTTTATGCGGGTGTAGCCAAAAGGTAAGGAACGGGGCTTTGACTCCCGTATGTGCTGGTTCGACTCCAGCCGCCCGTGCCAAAATAGGAGCGCCGTTGCCACAGTGCAGCAAAGAGTTGCCCTGCGGGGCGGGTAAAGACTGTTACTGTAGCCAAGTGGTGGGGACAGGTAGCAAATAAAAGCGGCGAGGTGGTGATGAATGGCATTAACAGCAAAGCAAGAACGATTTGTGCAAGAATATCTTGTGGATTTGAATGCCACACAGGCAGCCGCAAGAGCAGGGTATAAGAACGCCGAGAAAGGTAGGCAGTTGGTTACGAATAGTAACGTTTCGGCTGCTATCCAAAAAGCAAAGGCGGAAAGGCAGAAGCGGACGGAAGTAACGCAGGACTATGTGATTGAAAAGCTAAAAGAAATCGCGGACAAGCCTGCGTCTGATTGCACAGAAAGCGATTTGAAATATGCAAACAAGCTAAAGGCGCTTGAAATGCTTGCAAAGCATACAGGCGTGTTTGATAAGCAAGACAATTCCAGCACCGATTCCGTCGTTAAGGTGATTATCGATGTCTGATATTTTCCTGTCCGAGAAAATCGGCCCTGCGTTTTATGACATTGCGCATGACATTTTCCATCATGGTCACACGCACTACGATTTTAGCGGCGGGCGCGGGTCGCTGAAATCCTCCACAGTATCAATTATCGTTCCGCTTCTGCTGGTTGGGAATCCGGGCACTCACGCGCTCGTCTTGCGAAAAGTGGCAAATACGATCCGCGATAGCGTCTATGCACAGTACATTTGGGCAATTGGAGAGCTGGGCATGGCAGCGTATTGGGAAGCAAAGGTTTCCCCAATGGAGCTGATCTATAAGCCGACAGGCCAAAAGATCATGTTTCGCGGCGCTGACGATCCAATGAAGATCAAATCTATCAAAGTCCCGTTCGGCTATATTGCCGTGACACACTTTGAAGAAAAAGACCAGTTTTCCGGACGTGCGGAAATCCGAACTATCTTACAGTCCACCATGCGCGGTGGCTCGATGTTCTGGAATTTTGAAAGTTATAACCCACCAATTTCGCGTGACAACTGGGCGAACAAGGACAGTTTGGAAGAACGCGCTGACCGGCTGTGTCATAAGTCCACGTATCTGCAAGCACCGCCCGAGTGGCTGGGAGAACAGTTTCTTGCAGAAGCGGAACACCTCAAAGAGACAGACGAGCGCGCGTATCAGCACGAATATCTCGGTATCCCGGTCGGCACGGGCGGCAATGTGTTTGACAAGCTGGAACTGCGGGAGATCACAGATGAAGAAGTCAAAAGTTTTGACCGCATCTATCAGGGAGTGGACTTTGGCTGGTTCCCCGACCCGTTCGCTTTTATTCGGCTGCATTATGATCGAGCGAGAGAGACGATCTATCTACTGGACGAGATTTATCAAAACAAGCTGTCCAACGAGCAGAGCGCGGTTATGATAAAGCAGCGTGGATATAACAACGAGCGAACAATCTGCGACCGCGCAGAACCGAAGAGCGTTGCTGACCTTCGGGCAATGGGGCTACCTGCGTATGAAGCGGTAAAAGGCCCCGGCTCTGTGGAATATGGTATGAAGTTCTTGCAGCGCAGGACGATCGTCATTGACAGGCGGCGCACACCGCACGCTTACAATGAGTTTGTGGGATACGAATACGAAAGGAACAAAGACGGCGACATTATTAGCGGCTACCCTGACGCGAACAACCACCTGATTGACGCGACGAGATATGCGTTAGAGCCTGTCAGCCGCAGAATGGGAGTTATTGCATGACGGTTATCGATAAATTAAAGGAACTCGGGTATACGACGATCCCGGAGGAATTCTATACATACGTGTCCCTTTGGAAGTCGTGGTACGTCGGCAAAGTCAAGGGGTTCCATCAATACCGGCGATATAACGGGCATAAGTGGACAAAGTGCAACCGCGCAAGCCTCGGTATGGCGAAAAAGGTTTGTGAGGACTGGGCAAACCTCTTGATGAATGAGAAGGTTCAGATCACGCTTGAAGGCCAGAAGGAGCAGGAGTTTATTGACAGGGTTCTGACGGCGAATAACTTCACGGTCAAGGCAAATGAAATGCAGGAAATGAAGTCAGCGCTCGGAACTGTGGCGTACATTCCGCGTGTGGTTGGGCAGGCCGTCAACGAAAGCGGTGAGATCGTGCCGGGGGATGTTTCCGGCGTCGAGCTGGACTATGTGACGATTGAGCACATCTTTCCGCTGGCTTGGCGGAATGGATTTATCACAGAATGCGCGTTCGACAGCGTAGTCACACGAGCCGGAAAGAATTATCTGTATTTGCAGATTCACCGGAAAGACGAAAACGGTCTTTACGTCATCGAGAATAGTATTTACAGATACGAAAACGAAACGCTTGCCGACGCGCTGCTCACCGATGTTCCGGGCTTTGAGCGAATCCCCCCTGTGGTACATACGGGAAGCGACAAGAGGCAGTTCGTCATCGACAGACCGAACATCGCAAACAATCTTGACTACCTGCTTCCGGTTGGAATCCCTGTGTATGCAAATGCAATCGACGTTCTGCGCGGCGTTGACTGTGCCTATGACTGCTACGTCAACGAGTTCGAGAACGGCCCCATGATGATGATGGTCAAAATGCCCGCCACAAGGTGGGAAGACGACGAACCGACGCTTGACAACAACGACCGGCGTTTCTATCTGCTTCCAGAGGATACGCAGCAAGGAAACGTCGTAGAGACAATTTCCCCGACGCTCAGAACTGAGCAGCTGAATGTAGGACTTCAAGACCAATTGAACGTACTGTCCAGTAAGTGCGGCTTCGGCGAGACCTATTACCGTTTCGACGGCGGCAGCGTAGCAACTGCCACACAGGTCATCAGCGAGAACTCCACCATGTTCCGCACCATCAAAAAACACGAGATCATCTTGGAGCAGGCATTGAAGGAGCTGTGCCGCATTCTTCTGCGGCTTGGTAACACGGCCATGAACGTGGGGCTGAATGAGGAAGTGGAAATCTCCATCGACTTTGATGACAGCATCATTGAGGACAAGCAAACCGACTTTTCCCGCGATATGCAGCTTTTGACAGCTGGCATTATGAACGATTGGGAGTTCCGCATGAAGTGGCTTAACGAGGACGAGGCGACCGCAAAGGCGGCGCTGCCAAAGATGCAAGACATGACGACCGAGGAAGAAACGGAGGTAGAGTAATGGGCTTTGGAGAAAATACTGGGACTTTTTGGGTTGTGAAAAATGAGGAATATGAGCCGGTACCCGTTTACCCCAGAACTACTTGATGCGCTCCCAGAGGATCTGGCAGAACTGTTCCGGGCGCTTGAAATCACGCTGCTGGAAGAAATCTGTTCCCAGCTGAAAGCTGCGGATGAGCTGAACGAGGTAACGGTACAAGATATCCGGGCGCTGCGCTCCCACGGCATCGACATCAAGGACACTGAGAAAGCAATTCGCAAGGCAACCGGAATCAGCGAATCGAAGTTAAACAAGCTGCTTGATGATGTGGTTGAACGCAATCAGCAGTACTATACCGAGGTGATTGACCTTGTGCATATCACACAGCCAGAAACGCTGGTTGATGCTGCCGCGGTGGATGCAATCAGGACGCAGACGCTTGATGCGTTCCACAATCTGACCGCATCTATGGGCTTTCTGGTTGATGCTGGGCGGGCGATGCTCCCCCCTGCAAAAGCGTATCAATGGGCGCTAGATAACGCTACAATGCAAATCCAGAGCGGCGCGATAAGCTACAATCAAGCCATCAAGACGGCGGTGAAGGAACTTGCTGATAGTGGCTTGAAGGTAGTTGACTATGAAAGCGGACATCGTGATCATGTCGACGTTGCCGTGAGAAGAGCTGTAATGACCGGCGTATCTCAAATCTGCGCCAAATACACGGAGCAATCCGCAGAGTATCTGGATACACCATATTTCGAGGTATCGGCCCATATTGGCGCACGAGATAAGCCGGGACCGTCACCGTGGTCATCGCATAAGGAGTGGCAAGGCAAAGTATACAGTGCCCGAGCGGGTGATATTTACCCGAACATTTATGAGGTGTGCGGTCTGGGCGCTGTTGACGGCCTGGAAGGAGCAAACTGCCGCCACAGGCGGTTCCCGTGGGTCGAGGGCGTGTCCGAGCGAACATACACGGATGAGCAGTTGGAACACATCGACGATGGCCACGGCTGTACGTTTGATGGCAAGGATTACACTGCATACGAGGCAACACAAATGCAGCGCCGTATTGAGCGGACGGTTAGAAAGCTAAAGCGCGAGAAAGCCGCCTACAAGGCCGCTGGCCTGACCGAGGATGCCACGGTTGCCAACATCAAACTGCGACGCTTGAACGCCAAATACCGGGAGTTCAGCAAGGCGGCGGGACTGCCGGAGCAGAAAGAAAGGCTAAAGGTGTTGTATGGTGGGCAACTGGCGGATTCCAAGAAGTTTGCGCCGCTGAAGGAATACGCTGGTGCATGGAAGATCAAAGACAAGTTCTCTGATCGGCAATATATAATTGATGTTGGAAAACCGCAGATTTCCGGTGCAAAACAGCACTTTTGGGACAATCTTGATACCAGACCGGACAGAAGCGGCTTGAACCTTGATGCTGCACAGGATATAATCAACAACAGCAGACTGACGCTGTACCAGACAGATAAAAGCGCAATCAAATTCTTATCTGATAATGGGTATACGGTCATAAACATGAAAAAAGAAGTTATTACAGTCGTTCCGGAAAAACTTCGCAAAAAGTACCGGGATTATTTGGAGGGGAAATAACATGGCGAGAAGTCCTATTGCAAAGCACAAATGCCCTCTGTATGATCGGGAAACCACCTGGTCTGAGTGCTATGAAGTGCAGGAAGTCCGCGAGGATGAAATGGACGCTGCGCGGCTGAGAGAACCGTTTGACATAAGCAAGGCAAACGAGGTTTGCGAAAAGTGCAAGTGGTATGTTGTCAACAGCGACGAATGAGGTACTTGCATGATCGACGATAAACTAAAAGCCGCCATAGAAAAAGCGCTTGCCGCCGGTTGCCGGGTGCAGCTGAAACGCATGAAGGACGGCAGCGTGAAAGCGCAGGTCATCAAGGCCGAAGAGTTGAAAAAGTAAATACATTCCCGCAGCGCAATTGAGCGCGTGGAAGTGGCACGATGAGCCAACTACTGAGATTTTCTCGGTGGTTGGCTCTTTTTTGTTTTATTGACCCATGCCGAGAGGCGTTAAACCGCTGGGCGACGGCCCAGAAAATAAACGGAGGTAAAAACCATGAGCGAACCTAACACTAATCAGAACCCGAACCCGGCCACTCCGCCGGAGCCGTCCCCTGCGAAAACCTTCACGCAGGAGGAAGTGGACGCCATGATTGGCAAGCGCCTTGCAAAGGCGATGAAGGGCATTCCCAGCGAGGAAGAAATCACCGCATACCGCACATGGAAGGACAGCCAGCAGACCGAGCAAGAGCGGCAGGCGAAACAGGCGAAGGACCTTGCGGACAGCAAGGCCGCATTGACTGCTTCGCAGGCAGAGGTTGAGCAGCTGAAACGTGACAAGTACGTGCTGGGCAAGGGCCTGACCGGCGAGGACGCGGAGTTTATCGCGTTTAAGGCTCTCAAGATGGTTGATGACAAGACCACTTTTGAGCAGGCCGTGGATAAGCTCACAGAGAATCGCCAGAAAGTCAAGTTTGACTGGACGGCTCCGGCCGGCGGCGGTGAAAAGAAAACAGACATCAATGCCGCGATGAACGATTTGATTCGCGGCGCAATGAAATGAAAAGGAGAACTGATACATGGCTACTATTGATCGCAGCGCACTTTCCGGCCTGATCCCCGAGCCTATTACCCGGGATATCATGCAGGGCGCTATTGCCGAATCCGCTGTACTGCGCATGGGCCGCCGTCTGGCGAACATGTCCAGCAAGACCCAGACCATCAACGTGCTTGATGCCCTGCCATCCGCGTACTTCGTCAACGGCGAAGCTACCGACAGCGGCGCTGGTGACGCTTTCAAGCAGACCACCAAGATGGCGTGGGACAAGAAAAAGATCTACGCCGAGGAAATCGCCGTCATCGTCCCCATTCCCGAGGCCGTTCTCGACGATTCCGACTATGACATCTGGGGTGAAGTTCGGCCCCGCCTGACCGAAGCCTTTGGCAAGGTCATTGATGCCGCCATTCTTTTCGGCACCAACAAGCCCACCACTTGGCGTGATGGCGTGGTTCCCTCTGCCATCGCTGCCGGTAACGGCGTTCCCATCGGCACCAGCGTGTTTGATGACATCATGGGCGAGGGCGGTCTGATTGCAAAGGTTGAGCTGGACGGCTTCAACCCCAACGGCGTTATGGCTGCCATTCAGATGCGCGGCAAGCTGCGCGGCCTGAAAGACACCACCGGACAGCCTATTTTCAAGTCCGACATGCAGGGTTCCACCCGCTACGGCCTTGACGGCATGGACATGTACTTCCCCATGAACGGCGCATTTGACCCCGCGCAGGCGCAGATGATCGTCGGCGATTGGAGCCAGCTTGTCTATGCCATTCGTCAGGACATGACCTTTAAGATTTTCACCGAGGGCGTTATTCAGGACCCCACCACCAAAGCCATCACCTATAACCTCATGCAGAACGACATGGTGGCTCTCCGCGCCGTCATGCGTCTGGGCTGGGAGATTGCCAACCCCGTCAACGCCTACAACGTGGACAAGGCCAATCCCTTCCCCTTCGCCGTTTATGGCAAGGGCGGCGCTATTTCCACCGTCGCCGTGACCCCTGCTACTGCTACCGTAAAGAAGGGTGAGAGCAAGCTGTTTACGGCCCAGGTTGACGGCGAGGGCATTATCAACGGTGAGGTCGAATGGTCTCAGGACGGTACGAAGAGCAATATCAGCGATGAGGGCGTTCTGACCGTTTCCGCTACCGAAACCAAGAGCAGCATCACCGTTACCGCGAAGTCCAAGCAGGACGGGACCAAGACCGGCACTGCCACTGTTACCGTTTCTGGCTGATTTGAAAGGAGCTGACCCGTATGACTTACGCAGACTTTGAATACTACTTCGGCACTTATATGGGCGCTGTGAGCGAAAATGACTTCCCGCGTCTTGTTGTCCGCGCCAGCTCTTTCCTCGATTACTACACGCGCAACAAAGCTAAAGGCCACGCCGATCTGGACGCGGTAAAGATGTGCTGCTGTGCGCTGGTTGACAAGTATGCGGTCATCGAAGCGGCGCAGACGCTTGCCGTGAAAAACCTTGCAAACGCTGCGGAAAATGACGCGGAAGTCAAAAGCGAAACAGTAGGCAGCTATTCCAGAACACTTGCAACGGGCGGGGAATCCGCCCTGTCTGCACTCAATACGACGGACGGGGTAAGGAAACTGCTTGCGGAAACGTGCATGGAATATCTTGCCCCTACCGGGCTGCTGTATCGCGGAGGTGGTTGTAGATGTACGCTCCCCACATTGTAACGATTTACAACATCGTGCAGGAGATCGACCCGACAACGCTTGATGAGGTCGAGAAGGTTTATGCCACAATCTTGCGCGGTGTGATGCTGCAAGCGTCAAAGGGCGTGAATGTGCGCGAAAGCGGCCTTGAAAGTGCCGACGCTGTAAATCTGTATATCCCGTTTTCCGTGAAAGCGGTGGATGGAACGACAGGTAAAGCCAAAACTTATGCGCCCCCGCAGGCGTTTCTTGCGGCGGCGGACAAGTCCGGGCTGTGGACGCTCTCATACAAGGGCAACGGGGGCATGACGTGTTTTGTAAAGGGCGAAGTCGTTTCGGATAACATGACCGTCGTACTGGGCCATGACGATTGCTACAACGTGACCAAAGTTGATGCGATGGACTACGGTAGTCCCGATATGCAGCACTGGGAAGTCGGAGGGGCGTAATGGGCATCAAGTTCTCCGTGCATACCGATGGAATGGACGCTGTCAGAACTGCCATTGCAAAGGCTTGTACGCGCGCTGAGCACGTTTTAGCCGAGCAGATGGAGAAAGACATTCAGCCTTTTGTTCCGATGCTTACGGGATCTTTAACGAAGCGTACAAGGGTAGTTGGCAACGATATCATCTACCCCGGCCCTTATGCGAGATTCCTGTATTACGGGAAAGTCATGGTTGACCCGAATACCGGCAGCACATATGCGCCAAATGGAGGCACAAAGGTCGTGACAGACCGCAATTTAGTGTTCAACCACACGGCGCATCCACAAGCACAAGCCCATTGGTGCGAAGCATCGAAAGCGCAGAACCTTGGCAAGTGGGCGCGCGTAGCGGAAAAGGCGGTGAGGAAGTACGGAACAGATTAAAAAGACGGTATCGGCAGCGGAAGAAGATCAAGTTTCCCGAAAGCTGCTTGCGTGGCTGAACACGTTTCCCAATAAGCCGGTTGATTTGATTCGGTTCGAATTTCTCCCCGCCGATACTGCGGCGATGGCGCTGTCCACGATTCAGGCGGCGTACATCGTACAGAAATACATCCTCGGCGGATATCAGGCGGAATACCAATTCAAGGTTATTTACCGCATGAAACCGGGGAATAGCAACGACAAACGGCTCAAAGCTGACGAGCTGCTTAACGCCTTGGGCGATTGGGCAACAAGCGAAACGCCGCCTGACATTGGCGACGGTCGCCGCGTCATCCGTATTGAGCCTACAACGCGATCCTCTCTTTTTGCCGTGTATGAAAACGGTGACGAGGATCATCAAATCCTTATGAAAATGAACTACGAGGTGATTAAAAATGGCTGATATGACCTTTAACACCACGGCGGGGCAGACCGTAGACCGCGAACTTCTGATTGCGTATCTCAACACGGGCGAAACTGGAACCCCTACGTGGTCTCCCCTCGGTACGCGCGTCACGGATTCCAGCATGGAATATGATTGGCAGGAGGATTCCTCGAAAGATATTCTTGGAACGACGCGCACGACCATGAAGAAACCCATTATCACGCAGAACTTTGACCCGTCTAATCTGGACGCTGGCGACCCTGCCATCGTCAAGGTTTGGAACCTTGCGGTCAAGGAGCAGAACGCGGCGGCGCTGGCGAATCAGGACGTGCTGATTGTCCATGCTTATGCAGGCACGGCAAAGACTGCGGTATTTGCGGAGCGTTATTCGTCCTGCATGGTTAAGCCTTCTTCCCTCGGCGGCGAGGGCGGCGGCTTTGTCGGTATGCCTATCGACGTGACGCTTGGCGGCACGCGCACGGTCGGCACCGCCGCTGTCTCTGGCAATACGGTCACTTTTACCGAGGGCGAATAACAAATAGAGGGCTGGCGTCTGTCAGCCCTCATTTTGGAGGAATATATGGAACTCACTTTTGATTCCGGTGTAAAGGAATATACCATTCGCGGCGTAAACGGCGTTGTAACGGTGTACTTTAACCCTGCGGATGTCAACTTCGCAAAGAAAGCATACAAAACGTTTGATGATCTGCGCAAGAAGCAGGAGACCCGCGCAAAGACGCTTGAAAAGGATATCCCCAATGATGAGCTTTTCGACATGGTTGATTCTCTTGACAAGGAAATGCGCAGCATCATCAATGACCTGTTCGGGCAGGACATTGCCGATACGCTTTTTGGCAGCGTCAACGCCTATTCCGCGGCCAACGGTGCGCCGGTTTGGCAGAACTTTATGACCGCCATTATCGAACAGTTTGACGAGGCAGTAAAGCGCGAACAGGCGCTTGCCGATGAGAAAATCCGCAAGTATACACAGAAATACCGTAAATGATGTACGATCTTCCAACGTCGCTGAACGTCTGCGGCGTTGACTATGAAATTCGCTCGGACTATCGCGCGGCACTGGACGTGCTGGCGGTATTTGCTGCGGCCGATCTGACCAACGAGCAGAAAGCGCTTGCGGCTCTGGATATCTTTTATCCGGACTTCTTAAAAATGCCAGATGAGCACATTCCAGAAGCCATGAAGCAGATGACATGGTTTCTCGACTGCGGTGACGAGGGCGATAATCGCAAGCGACCTAAATTGATGGACTGGGAGCAGGATTTTCAATACATCGTTTCCCCCATCAATCGTGTTGTTGGGCGGGAAGTGCGGGCAATGTCCTATTTCCACTGGTGGTCTTTCGTTTCGGCGTACTACGAGCTGGGAGATTGTCTGTTTGCGAATATCGTCCGCATCCGAAGTCTAAAGGCCAAAGGGAAAACACTTGACAAAGCCGACCGTGAGTTTTACCGCGAAAATCGGCGCATTATTGACTTAAAGCGGACGCTGACCGAGGAAGAGACCAATACCATCGATGTGTGGTTAGGCAAAAACGCCAACAAAAGCCCATAATACGGAGGTGATTTTTTGGCTGACGGTGAAGTCGTATTCGAAGCGACTATTAGCGATAAAAAACTCCATCAGGAGCTGAACAAAGTAAAAAGCAACATCGAATCCCTGCAAAAGGAATTTAACCGGCTCGGCGCCCAAAAAACGCCGATGGAAGACCGGCTGCGCAACATCGGCGCAGAGCTGGATGCGGCAAAACAGGTGCTTGCCGATATGCGCACAGCGCCAAAAGGCACGTATGAAAAAATCGACGTGTCCGAGCAGGCCGAGCGCGTGCGAATGCTGCAAAGCGAATTCAACAAAACTGCAAATAGCATTGACAAGCTCAACGAAAAGCTCAACAAAACCGGCGATAAGATTTCCGACGCGAAAACGCAGGCGGTTGAATTATCACGACAAATCGATGGACGATCCAAAGGTGCTGGACTGCGCAACGCAACCGAAGCGGCGGCAGATTCCATGAAAGTTTTTGGACAGCGAGTAAAATCTGTTGTCCGCAGTGCCCTTGTTTTTACGGTTATTACCCAAGCATTAACAAAAGTGCGCGACTGGGCAAAAAATGTCGTAATGGTAAACTCCGATGCAAGAGAATCCATTGCGCAGCTTAAAGGAGCGCTTTTGACACTGGCACAGCCTCTTGTAAGCGTAATTGTCCCCGCCTTTACACTGCTTGTAAAAGTAATTACGGCAGTAGTCTTGCAGATCACGCGCCTTGTGGCGCTTATTTCTGGCAAGAGCGTCAAAGCAACAGCAGATTCCGCAAAGGCTCTTAATAAGCAAACAAATGCTTTAAAGGGAACCGGAAATGCAGCAAAAAAAGCTGCTGGACAGCTTGCGGCGTTTGATGAGATCAACCAGATTTCCACCGATACCGCGGATAACGCGGGCGGCGGTGCATCCGCTGACGCGATCACGCCTGACTTTAGCTACATGGACGAGATCAACGACAAGCTCAAGAAAATTGCTGATGCGGTCATGCTAATTGCCGCAGGGTTGGCCCTGTGGAAACTTGGCAGCTCTCTCCCCGGAACGTTGGGAAAGATTTTAACAAAACTCGGCGGCATTCTCATTGCTGTTGGCGGTTTAATCATTTTGTGGGAAAGCCTGTCTGACGCATGGAACGACGGCGTTAACTGGAAAAACTTACTCGGATCTCTTGCGGGCGCAGCGGCACTTGCCGGAGGCCTCGCTCTTGCGTTTGGCAAGGTGGGCGCTGGCATTGGACTGGTAGTATCCGGGGCGGCCCTGCTGGTCGCTGCATTGCACGACATGATGGAGGACGGCATGAACCTGGAAAACACGCTGATGAGCGTCGCCGGTCTGATGATTGGTGGCTTGGGAATTGCTGTGCTCACAGGGTCCTGGATTCCGCTCCTGATTGCCGCAATCGCCTCCCTGCTTGTGGCTGTGGTGAACGCCTACGGCGATACAGAGCAGTTCGTCGACGGAATCAAAACCATGCTGGATGGGTTTGTGGCCTTCTTCGCGGGTATTTTCACCGGGGATATTGACCGTGCCATCGGCGGCATCGAAAAAATCTTCAAGGGCTTGCAAAACGTTCTGTTTTCCATTGTGGATGCGCTCAAAAACATGTTCCTGTCGTTCTTGGATTGGCTGGATGAGAAGACTGGCGGGAAGCTCCATGGGATCATCGAGTTCATCAAAAGCTCGGTCACGGGAGCATTCACTTTCATCAAGGATTTTATCGGCAACGCCATGGCAGCCATTAAGAAGATATTCACGGGAATCGTTAAATTCCTCTCCGGTGCGTTTACGAGCGACTGGGACAAAGCGTGGGAGGGTATCAAAGATATCTTTGACGGCATATCAACAGCCATCAAGGGGACGTGGGCATCAGCCATCAATGCAATTATCCGTGCATTGAACTGGCTGATCGACAAGGCGAATAAAATCAGCTTCACAGTCCCAGGCTGGGTGCCGGGGCTTGGTGGCAAGCATATTGGCGTCAACATCCCGAAAATCAACGAACTTCAAATCCCCAAACTGGCCCAGGGTGCGGTCATCCCGCCTAACCGCGAGTTTATGGCCGTACTGGGCGACCAGAAGCACGGAACCAACATTGAGGCCCCCCTGGACACCATCAAACAGGCCGTTGCGGAGGTGCTAGGGCAAGGCAGCGACCGGCCCATTACCATCATTGTCCAAATGGACGGCAAGGAGATGTTCCGGCAGATGGTGCGGGAAAACAACTCCCAGGTGCGCATGAACGGCAAAAGCCCGCTGCTGACGTGAGGTGACGCATGGAAGTACTTAAGGTAACAAAGAAATCCGGGGCGGTGGTATCTCTCCCGGCCCCGGATGAACTGAAATGGAACATTTCCGACCTAGACGCAGATGGGACCGGCAGAAACCAGAACGGCGATATGTTCCGCGACCGCGTGGCCGTGAAGCGCAAGCTGGAATGCTCCTGGCGGCCACTCGTCTCTGCTGAAATGGCCAAGCTTTTGCAAGCCGTGGACGATGTGTTTTTCAGCCTTACATACCCCGACGCGATGACCGGCACCGACCGCACTATGATGTGCTACGTAGGCGACCGGTCATCGCCGATCATGCGGCCCGAAACCGATGGGAAATGGCTGTGGGGCGGGCTGTCCATGAACTTCGTGGAGAGGTGACGCCATGTACAATGTCTCCACCGCATTCCACACCGCATTTGCGGATTATGGCCGCGAGATCAAAGCCAAGGTGATTTTCAACGGGCAGACAGAGCTTGACGGAAACTATGTGCAGGAGATCACCGCCACACCGGCGTTTGATTCTTCAGACGGGATTTCCGTCGGCTCCAGCTGTTCCGGGCGGTGCAAAATCCGCATTTACAAGCCAGATGAGCCGTTGCAATTGTCCGGTGGGTACTTTGTGCCGTATATCGGCATCTACGTTCCTGGTGGTGATACAGGCACAACAGCCATCGCCGGTCAGGCTGTGGCCGGTAAGGCAATCTCCGGTGTAAGCGCCGCAGCGTCTGGGGTGGAATATGTCCCCCTGGGCCGATACTACATTCCCGCAGACGGCGTGGAAAATTTGGTGTATGGCTGGGAAATCACCGGCTACGACCAAATGGCATCCTTGACGGAGCAGTACACCCCGCAAATCGAGTTCCCCGCCACACCAGACGCTATGCTGACGGACTTGTGTGCGCAAAGCGGCCTGACTCCCCCAACGGTGATTTTCCCGGATATGGCAATCGAGTCTGTGTTTGGGGGGACCATCCGACAGCAGCTGGGGTGGCTGGCTGGACTGTGCGGACAGTCCGCGCACTTCGACAGAGACGGCAATCTGGTGTTCAAGTGGTACTCAAAAACCACCTTCCAGGTTAGCCGGGAGCAGCAGTACATGTCCGGCCTGACCCGCACGGCAGACGGTCTGTACACGGTATCCAGTCTCACCACCGGGACGGAAGATGAACCCATTACATCCGGCACCGGCCTGGGGATTACGTCCACAAACCCCTACATGAATCAGGCCGTTGCAGACCTGATTCAGCCGGAGGTAGAGATATCTTTCCAGCCCTGCGACGTAAAATGGCGCTGCGACCCGTCTGTTGAGGTGGGCGACGTTATCCAAGTGGAGGGTGACACCGGCGAATGGCTGGACGTGTGTGTTATGGAGCAGGAAATCCACCTGTACGGCGGCCTGTCCTCTACGATGCACAGTTACGCCCCACAGGACGCGGATTACGCCATGGAAAGCCCCACAGAGCAGCGCATTAAGCGGGCTTATGAGGGCCTTACCAAGGCCATGCAGAACGCTACGCAAAAGATCATCGGGGCAAAGGGCGGGTATTATGAACTGACTCTGGACGAACAGGGTTTTCCCATCGGGTGGACCCTGCGAGATACGCCCACCATTACGCCCAATACCCGGATGTGGATTATGTCCACAGGTGGTCTGGGCTTCTCCAAGGACGGCGGTACGACCGTCTCTGGCGTGGCTCTGACGATGGACGGTGCGGTAAACGCTGATTCTATTACGGCGGGGCAAATGTCCGCTGAACGGGTGACTATCAACGGCCAGACGCTTTCGGACTTCATCGAGGCGGGAATTGACGATGACGGTCATCCGGTGCTGCGTATCGGTTCTTCTGCGTCGGAAATTGTCCTAAAGGAATACAACGACAAAATCGGATTCTACGATACTTCCGGGACCCTTCTGGCGTACTGGAACAACAACAGCTTTGAGCTGGTGGAACTGAGCAAGTTCCGCCTGGGACCTATGGGCATTGTCGTACAGCCCAACGGTTCCGTGTCCTTCGTGGGGGTGAGTTAATGGCAAGTATTTACGGCGCAAAATCTTCCACCGGCTGGCAATTACGGCTGGATTATAGCGTATCCCAGAGCATCGCAGACAACAAGTCCACACTGTCCCTGACGCTGTACATCTATGACGGCACCGGCGAGAGCTACAACCTAGATGCCAATAGTTGCTATTACACTCTGCAAGGCACCAAGGTGTATAACCCGTACCGGTACAATTCCAGGGGCTGGTACAAGCTGGGCAGCAAGTCCATCACCGTGGCTCATAACAATATGGGCAAGGGGTCTGTGGTGCTTTCCGCAGGCTGGCACAGCGGGTTTACGTCATCCTACACGCCGTCAAGCCTGACGGTTTCCGGCACGGTCAATCTCCCTGACATCCCCCGAGCATCATCCGTTTCGGCATCCGGACTTGTGCTGGGTTCTGCCGGTACACTTACAGTGACCCGGGCCGTGAGCACTTTTACGCACACCATCAAGCTCAAATGTGGCTCTGCGGCACAGGTAACTGTGGTGACAAAATCCAGTGCCACGTCCATTTCGTACTCGCCGCCCCTGGATTGGGCCGCGCAGAATACGTCTGGAATCTCCGTAAACATTACGGCGGAAATTACCACCTACAACGGGGACGCCGTGGTGGGCACCAATACGACCACACTGACGGCATCCATCCCTGCATCGGTAAAACCCACCCTTTCCGTGAGTCTGTCAGACACCTCCGGGTATCAGCCCACATACGGCTGGGTGCAGGGCAAGAGCACTCTGAAAGCCACGTTTTCCGCTGCTGGGTTTTACGGGAGCACCATCAAGGCCAAGTCTTTGACTATCGGCGGGAAAGCCGCCAGCCCGGACGGGGCGAACGCCCTTACAGGCAGCGGCACAATGGCCGTTGTAGCCACCGTCACGGACAGCAGAGGGCGCACGGCATCCGTTACCCAGAACATCACCGTAAACGCGTACAGCGGACCAGTGGCCCAGGATTTGACCTTTGTGCGCGGCTCTTATACGGGAAGCGTGTGGACGGAAAATTCCATGGGCGCAGATATCAAACTGACGTTTACCCTGTCCCTCCAGCTGACCGGAAACAAGGCATCTGTGGAGATTACCGGCGCGTCCACACTGACCGACCAGACCAGCGGCGCGAAGACTGTGTATCTGGTTGCCTTTGGCACGGACACGACCAGCGTTGTACAGGTCAAAGCTACGGATTCCCTGGGCACCACGGTAACGCGGGAGATCACCATCCCCACCGTTTCGGTGCCCATGAACATGAATTTTACACTGCCCGGGGTATGCTTCGGCGGCGTGGCCGAACACGAAAAGGTGGCAGAGTTTAAATGGCCCATCCTGTATTTGGGGAAAACTTTCCTGGATTATCTCCACCCCGTCGGCAGCATCTACCAGTCTACGGACTCTACGTCTCCGGCGGACCTGTTTGGAGGCACCTGGGAGCAGATCAAGGACGTGTTCCTTCTGGCGGCGGGTGACTCCCATGCCGCTGGCAGTACCGGCGGCGAGGAGGAGCACATCCTGACGGCGGCGGAGATGGCCGACCACACCCACGGCTACGATTACACGGGCCAGAGCGACACCACCGGCACCGGGGCCATCAAGATCGTGTCTCCAGGCGGAACCGCCAACGCTTACACGGGCAATGCTACGTCCAACTGCGGCGGCCGGGCCCACAACAACATGCCGCCGTACCTGGCCGTGTACACATGGCGCAGGACGGCTTAAAGGAGGGAGTATATGCCCGAAATTAAAATCAAAGTCCGCGACAAGTGCGCCGAGGGCGAGGGCGTGGTAATCTGCAACAACAGCGACTACACGGTGATGTGGGACCTGGACGGGGAATGGACGCCTTACGACACCAAGACCATGCGAGTGAACCTGGCGGACGGAAGCTACCAGGACGTAGTGTTTTCTGGCGATTCTGCGCCCCTGCCGGTGCTGACTGCTTCCGGCTGGGTGTCTGTGGGCTTGTATGCCGGAGATATCCACACGTCCCGGGCGGCCCGGCTTCTGGCGCTGTCCTCCGTGCTCACTTCCGGAGGTTCCCCTGCCTCCCCAGCGGAGGACGTATATGCGCAGATCATGGCCAAACTCAACGAGCTTTCTACCGTCTCCCCGGAGGATATCGCCAAAGCCGTGGAGGATTACCTGGCGGAACACCCGGCGGCCTCTGCGTCCATGCGGGTGGAGGGCGGCTATATCCAGTTCTCCGGCGATGGGAAAACCTGGGAAAACGTGATCGCGCTGGCCGATCTCAAGGGCGCACCGGGCGAGAACGGAGCACCCGGTAAACCGGGCGCTGACGGCCTAACCCCACATATCGGCGAGAACGGCAACTGGTATCTGGGCGACGAGGACACCGGCAAGCCCTCACGCGGCGCACCCGGCGCAAAAGGCGACCCCGGCAAGGATGGTGCGGGGATGGACGTCACCGGTGCAACCGTCGGCCAAATCGCCAAGATCTCCGCCGTGGACGCATCCGGCGTGCCCACCGGGTGGGTGGCGGTGGATATGCCCGCTGGTGGGGGCGAAGATGAGTGGGAACTAATCAATACAATTAGCATCACGGAGCCAGTCCACGCAATTGATATCACGATAGATAGCAATGGCGATGCGTTTAGCCTAAAAAAAATCTTCATATATTCTCCGTTGGGGCTAAAGGCGGACGGCAATTCGCAAGTTTTCATCGAGCTGTATTCCGGTGCGTCAACTGCAATGTATTTCAGGTCTATGAACGACGCCATTGAGAAATCCCCTAAAGCACTATTTGCAGAATTTGATGTAGTCGGCAGTTTTTACAGGGAATATTTACTGACATCGACATATCACCTTGAAGATGTTATGTCGCAAAATGTAGGCCTCATGCTCTCCAAGAACAAAGGTCCTATCACAAGAATCAGTATTTCTCTACAATATAACTACGTATTTACAAATGGCGAATTCCAAATATACGGAGTGAGAGAATGAAAATTTACGAAAACGGCATCTACCGTGACATGACGCCGGAAGAAATCGCGGAAATGGAAGAAGCTCGCCTCCGCTACGAGGCGGAAGAAAAGCACCGCCCCCTCTCCACCGAGGAAGTCCAGGCTATGCTCATCCGCCAGCAGGTGAACACCCTAACCGTGGACGATGCAACGGCCCTCCGTATGGCAGCATTCTATCCCGAATGGGAAAGCGGGAAGGCCTACACGGCTGAAAATGGTTGCCCGGTGGGCTATAAGGTAGTCCGGGCCGGGAAGCTCTGGAAACTCCGCCAGGAACACACTTCCCAGGATGACTGGGCGCCCGGCTCTACCGGCACGGAATCCCTCTGGGAGGAAATCTGTGAACAGCACGATGGCACGAAATACGATGCTATCCCCTACAACGGCAATATGGCATTAGAGGCCGGGAAGTATTACACCCAGGACGGCGTATTGTACCGGTGTACCAGGGATACCGGGAATCCCGTATACCATGCCTTGAGTGCGTTGGTGGGAACCTATGTGGAGGTGGTTGAAAATGGCTCTTGAAAAAGTGGTGTACGAGGATAACGTAACGGTTATCACTGCCGCCCAGCTGAATGCTATCCAGGATGAGATTATCCGGGTGGCGGGGAAAATCGACGCTATCGCCGATGGGACGGAGGTGAGCTACTGATGGCAAAGAAGCTCTATGAGGAGGCCAGCGTCCAGGCCATCGCAAATGCCATCCGGGCCAAAAACGGCAGTACGGCCACCTATAAGGTCTCCCAAATGGCCGATGCCGTTTTGGCGATCGCCCCGCTACAGCCTGACGTGGAGGAGTACCCGCAAATGAGCACCACGGTTGCGGCCTATCTGACTGCAGCGGAGGCCGCTTATACGGACGCCAACGGCGGCAGCGTAAGCGTGCTGGACAGCTACACGGGGGCCAGCGGAATCAAGGATGCTCCGCTGGGCAAAGCGCTCACGATGCAGAGGGGTACGCGTTACCAGCAGGATGAGACCACCGGCATCGGGGGAAAGCTCAACAATATCCTGGGAGGAGAATCCGTGATCTACAACGCAGTCCCCGGGCACGTCCTCCGCTACATCGTGAAAGGCAGCGGAGGGGATGTAATCGACAGCGGGCGCGTGAAGCCGACCGGAACAGTTCGCATGATGAAGTTTATCGGCTATGTGAAAAACTGCCGGGACCTCGGTGGATGGGCATGTGACGGAGGCACCGTCAGGTATGGGCGGATGTATCGTTGCGCCGCACCGGGTGCAGCGGAATCTGCAGATGCCAATATCGCCCAAAATGCAAATATCCGCTACCACTTTGATCTGCGGGATAACGCGTCTCTGGAAAGCTCCCCGTTTGGGAGCGAGGTGTATTACAAGCGGTATCCCCTGTCGGCCTATTACAGCGACCTCGTTGACCTGACGAAATCCCATTACGCAGAGATGGCCGCACTTCTGCGGGCGGTGTTCGATGTGGTCATCCACGGGAACGGGGTGATCTATCACTGCTCACTGGGGCGGGACAGAACGGGGACCCTGTCGTTCATCCTGCTTGCGCTGCTTGGCGTTTCCAGAAAGCACGTGGACATGGACTATGAGCTTTCGGGCTTTTCCTCTCTCTCGGATGCCGGAACGCCGCAGAAGCGGACCTCGGCCAACTACACCGGCCTGGCCAATTATTTCGCGTCATTCGGAAAGTCCTCCCTCCGGGATAATGTCGTGAAGTGGGCATTGAAAGCCGGATTGACGATCGATGAGCTGAACGCATACCGTTCAGCAGCCATAAACGGAACGCCCGCCGCGCTGAATGCCTCCGACTACGTTACGCAGTATACTCTGACGCAGCATCTGACGGACTGCACAAGCAATGCTGCGGGGACGGAAATCAGCGAAGGCGCGGCGCTCAGCGTCATGATTACCCCCAATGCCGGGAAGAAGCTCGGCAGCATCTCGGTCACCATGGGCGGCACAGATATCACGGTCACGGCGGTGTCCGGCAGCACCGTCCATATTGCAAGCGTGACCGGGAACGTCGTTATCACGGCTGTGGCGACTGCGGCGTATACAAATCAGATCCCCATTTCGACGGACGCCGGCGGGGCGGTATTCAACGGCGTCGGATACCAGCAGGGATACCGGCTGAACAGCACTGGTGATCCGTCCTCGCAAGCATCGACATACATTACCGGATTCATCCCGGTCCATTCCGGGGACACGGTACGATTTGAGGGGATGAACCTGAAGGAAGGGTCGGCCGCTATCAACGAACAACGTATCGCGTTTTATGATGCGAACAAGGCGGTGATAGCAGCCCCGTACTGGAAGGATACTGGAACGAATACCATGTCGGGCGGGTATCTTGCCAGCCTCACGGTTCCGGCCTATTCCGGCAAGACGGTGGCCTTTGCCCGATTCGGGTGCTACTGGATAGATTCGCATTCGATCATTACGGTAAATGAGGAGATCGGGTAAGTCTGACGATGAATCAGCCGCCCAAGGCGGCAGGAAAGGAGATTTTACATGAAGGAAAACACGATTAAGGCCGCGCTGGCGGCCGCCCTGGGGGCACTGTGTGCCTACGGGGTGCAGCTGCTGGTGCCGGTGCTGGTGCTGGTGGTGGTGATGCTGCTGGACTACGCCACGGGCATGACCAAGGCATGGAACGCCGGGGAACTGTCCTCCCGGGTGGGCCTGCGGGGCATCCTGAAGAAGGTGGGCTACTTGGTCATCGTCACCGTGGCCGCTGTGGTAGACTGGCTGCTGCGCTACGGAGCCGACACCCTGGGCTGGGACTGGCCGGTGGAGTTCCTGTTTGCCAGCATCGTCATCATCTGGCTGGTCATCAACG
>UMLL01071160.1_pt1 | contig 35511 bp, 21 predicted proteins | sample 1966591 | NCBI WGS metagenome assembly UMLL01 (sample SAMEA4836200, study PRJEB28245) | human gut metagenome | biome: gut microbiome; material: fecal sample | place: Denmark | collected 2008 | reverse complement strand
GGGGTAGAAATAAGGTGTTTAGGTTTATTTAACTTCTGTGAATTTTTTGTTACAGGAAAAATTATTACATTAAAACAACGAGTTATCTCTTTTTGTCCAAGTCTTTTTAGGCTGGTAAAAATGCTAAAAATTAGCTATCCTAAAAGAGTATAAGAAGTTTTGCTAAATTAATTGAAGGAGAAAGATTATGCAATTTTTAAAGAGAAATATTTTAACTCTTTGCTGCCTGACCTTGTTGGTTGCAATGGGTTTGTGCGGGGATGCCTGGGCTGACGGTGCCAGCTTGATGAGCACGGCGCAGACAAAAACCCGTAACGTATTCGATAACGTAAAAACCATTACCTTTATTCTGGGTGGTTTCGGTTTGGTCGGTATTGCCTTCCAGGCCATTATCGGTAAAGTAAAATGGACTTGGTTTGCAGGCTTGGCCGTTGGTCTGGGTATTCTGGCTGCTGCCGGTTCAATCGTTGAATATGCAACCGGTTCTACCGATGCCGGCTTGGCAACGACTTTCGGTAATATTTAATCAGCGCTTAGCTGCTTAATGATAACTAAAGGGAGGGAACTATGGAAAACTTAACGAGACATACGCCATATACCCTCCCTTTTGCTTATCTGCTGGCTAAGCTCAGAAATTATTTACGGGAAAAGGGTGAGAAGATGTTGTGCATAAAATTAAAGAAATTCCTGGTCTTTTCAGTAATGGTGTTTGCTGTTTCTTCAATTTTATTTGCAACAAACTCCTTTGCTGAAGACAAGGCCCTGTTCAGTGATTTAACCAATCACGGAGCTAAAATTTTCGGCGGAATGCGGGAGATTATTTATGCCGTGTCCGGTTTCGGTATTGTCGCGATTGCTATCGGCGGCTTTTTCGGAACCCTGAACTGGAAATGGCTGGTTGCGATCATCATAGGTTTGGTCGTTATTGCGCTGACCGCCGGTATCATCAACTATATGGTTGACAGCGATGTCATCACCGACGAAATGATAACGGACAGTTTGATTAGTGCGAATGACAATCAGAAATGACGGATGATTTAATCACACGGAGCTGAAGGCTTTTATATTATATCGGCTGAAAAAAATTATTAAAGAGACGGAACTAAACAAGGAGGCTGCTATGAGAAACTTACTTAAATTGATAAAAAATTTATCATTTCTGCTTTGTTTTGGTTTCGGCCTGAATTATATGGTTGTGCCGGTTATGGCGCAATCAATCGTACCTCCGGTTATAGAGGAAGAAGCTCCCGATGAAGAAGAAATCGGCGGTTGGAGCACACTGGATAAAAAAACACAGGAAACAATTGCCAAAAATCAGGCACGTAATGCCGCCGCCGGACAAAGTGACGAAGCTCGGGCAATTTATGATGCACAGCAGCAGCGATATGACCAGCGTGACGCCTCCAAAGAAAAATATGCCGACACCTTGAATGCCGGGGATGAACGTATCAGAAATATGGAAGCACTGACCGAGCAGGCCCAGCAGGGTGTTGCGGCGGCTCAGGAACGCTTGAAAAACGCCAGCACGCCGGAAGAAATGAAGGCGGCCAATGAAGCGTTGAAGCAGGCTCAGCAAGATTTAAAAACAGCTGAAAAAAATCAGAAAGAAGTCGAGAAAGACGTTAAGAAAGACAATAAAGCCGCCAAAAAAGAAGCTAAGAAAGAAGAAAAAGCCATAGCCAAAGCCGAAAAAGAGCAGCGCAAGGCTATTGAAAAAGAACAGAAATCGGCGGAAAAAGACCTGAAAAAGGCCAATAAAAAGATTGAAAAACTTGAAGAAAAATGCGCCAAAGGCAAATGCGACGATGAAGATCTGGCCGATTTGGCTGCTGCCCGAGCCAGTGCGGAATCTGCTCAAACGGCTTTAGATGCGGCCAACCAGAAAGCCAATGCTTTTTATGCTCAGGATGAAGATGAAGCGGCTGCCGAATATATGGCGGAACGAGATGCGCAGGAAGCCTCTATTGCCGCTGCGGAGGATGCCGACGGTATCATTGAGCAGGCCAAGGAAGATTTGGCCGAAGCTCAGTCCAATGCGCCGAAAATGTGCAGCGCGGATGAAATCGGCGGTAACGTCTTTCTGTTGATTGCCTGCAAAGCCACCACCACCTTGGCCGATTTGCGGGTCATCGCTTACATTATTTCCGGTTTCGGTATGGTTGCGCTTGCTTATGCCGCTATTTTCGGAAAAATGAACTGGAAACACCTGGCCAACATCGGTATCGGTTTGTTCCTCTTATCGATGATGACGCCGTTTATCGAGTATTTTACCACCGGCAAAGATAATACCCTGCGTTTTGGTAAATATCTGCCGGCCGGTTTCTCTGATATTCAGGGCAGTGACGGTCAGGTAACCGACTGCGATGAGGATTTGGATAAAAACAGCACTTTCTGTAATCAGATTTTGCCGGAAGTCACGGTTACCGGGAAAAAGCAGAAGTGGTCACTAAAAGATTTGAAAGGCTCGATTACGGCCGGTTTAAATGCGGTCCGCAATGCCAGCGATATGTATAAAGCGGCCAAATCGACGGTCAGCAACGTTAAATCTGCGGTTTCCAATATGACCGCTCAGATTAAGAGCGGTGGCGGCGGACTGGACGGTATTATTAATGCGGCCGGCGCTGTGGCCAATGCAACCGGTACGATTGTCAACTCCGGGCAAGTTCTGGCCAATAATATTGCGACCAATGCCGGTAATCTGTCTAACAATATTCGTGACGCCGGTTCAACCAATGCGGCGCGCGAGGCCCGGGCCGAAGCTCAGGAAACACTTGATAAGTTAACGAAAAAATGTAATGCCGGTAACTGCAGTGAGCAGGAAAAGAAATATATGGAACAAATGGAAGAAACGGTGAACAATAATAAAACCGGCGTTAATAAATGGCTTGAAAATGACGGAGCCGGCGGTGGTTCGACCATTCTCTCCGGAATTAACAAAGTCGGCAACATTGCCAACAATGCCTCGAACTCGGTTAAAAACGTAGCCAATGCGGCCAATGAAGGCCAGTCTATCGGCGGTGACGGGGCTTTGGGTAAAATTCTCGGTGTCGGCTTCGGTGTCGGAACGGCGGTAACCGAAGGTATGGATACCGCGGAACAAAGTAAACAAAACGGAATGTTTGACTTCCGCAGTGATGCAACCAAACGGGAAGAACAGGCTAAAGCCGAAGAAGAGGCCTTTAAAAAGACTTCCGGCTATGTTAAAAACACGCAGACAACCGCTGACGGCAAAAAGGTCGAAACTCTTGGCGACGGTTCGGTTCGCACCACCTCCAAAGACGGTAAGACTGTAACCACAGTCAATAAGGACGGCACCACCACAACCACCAAAGACGGTACAACGGTTGTTAAAAGCCCGGACGGTTCCAGAACCGTTACTGACAGCGCGGGTAATAAAGTGACCTATGATGCCAAAGGCAACAAGGTTAAAACCGAGCTGGTCAACGAATATAACCGCGCAACGGCTGAAAGTGTCAAAGAAGCCCTGAACGGTAAGAAGGAAGAAGAAAAGAAAGAGGAGAAAAAGGAAGAAAAGCCTGCGGCAACAACGCAAACAACAGGATCGGATTTGTCGAAAATTAAAAGTGCATTAGCTGAACAATGTAAGAGCGGAGATAGCATTTGCAAAACATGTGCTAATTCTGTAAAGTCAACAGATCCGAACAAAGCGGCTGCCGAAGCTCAAGCATGTGTTGAAAAGCTTAATGCAAAACAAGATGAGCTTCAGAAGGAATACGATCAAGAAATGGAAAATGGTGTAAACAAAAAGGAGTGAAAGAAGAATGCTTTATGGCACCGGAAGGTGCAGATGCTAATCTTACTGCCGCTTGTAAAAAATGTGGTTTCAAGATGGCGTCTCCTTCAAAATGATTTTGATGCACAAACCTGATAGCTAAAAAAAAGGATGTCTTTGGACATCCTTTTTTTTATGTGGTGCCATGCTGCCCGCATTTTCCTTTCCTGTCTTGTTTGTCCCCGTGTTAAGGGATTTTTCATAAAAAAAGGATATACTGAACAATAAGGGAAACCCTTTCCCGGCGGTTGAGATTCGTTTTTGAAACACAGGCTCAACGACGGGCAGGGTGTTGTTAAGTATAGCTTTTTGTTGCAACTAAATGAGATTGCGCTAGAATCAAACCAAACGTCAGGATTTGTCGCGATGAGAGAAATGATATTAAAAGCCGTAGCCAATCCTCCCAAGATCTTGTGGGGGCCGTTCCTGCCGACGCTTTTAAATCTGGGTATTCAGTTTCCGCTGATGTTTATGTGCATGGGCGTGTTTAAAATGAACCCGCTGATTTTCATTGTAACGATTGTTGCCGCGCACGGCGTTATTGTGCTCTGGGGCGGCAAAGAACCGCACATTTCCTCCATGATTCAGGCTTTCGGCCAATGCCGCCGGATTAGTAACAACCTTTATAAAGAAAAGGGGAATAAATTTGCGCCCTGATTTTGACTTTTTTACGATTTTTGTTCAAGGCTTGTCCAGCATTGAGGTTGCGGTCGCCGTCATCGGCTTTGTTTCCGCGGCCGCTTTTGCCGGATTATGGGCCACCAAATTAGGCCGGATTATTCTGCCTCAGCCGCAGGAATCCCGGGTGGCTGACTTTTTGCCCTTTAACAAGCTGATGGCTGACGGCATAACCATCCGCTGCTATAACGGCTCTTTTGCCCGCGTGTTCAAGGTTGAAGGGGTCGATTTGTCGTTTGTGACGGATGAAAAAAGCCTGTCCATGATGGAGGCGCGCAAATCATGGATTGATTCAATGTCCGACCTGCAGGTGGTCTGCCGGGTGATTACCCTGCGCGAAAGAATTTCCATGGAAGCCGACAGCGGCGATTTCGGCAACCAGCTGCTGGAGCAGATTTCCATGACCTGGCGCAACAATTTGGACCGCGTTTACAGCAACGGCCACTATATCGTCCTTTCCGTGGCTGACCGCCCTGAGGCGCTAAAAGACCTCAACTACGCTTCTCAGGCCCTGCTCGCCACTTTGAACGATTACGGCGTTAAACCGATGTTTGAAACTGAAGACAGTGCCGCCGCCGACAGCCCGCTGGCAATTTTTTCCAAGATTTGCAGCCCGCTCTCCAAGCCGATGCCCAAAGTGCGCGGTGCCGAGGGATATCAGCTCAATGAACTGCTGACTGCCGACCATATCCATTTTACCGATGAAAAAGGGCTGATTAAATTCTTCTCCGGCGACAAGGAAATGTTTGCCATTGTTATGGGCATTCGCAGTTCGGGTGATTATATGGACGAGGGAATGATTGCCTCGCTGCTCTCGATTGACTGCGAACTGACCATGCTTCATAACGTTAAGCCTATTTTCAAACCGCACGCCCGCGCTTTGCTGATGCAGCAGCAGCGCATGGCCGCAGTGACCAGTTTTTCGCCGGATGTCATCAATCAATACAGTGAAGCCCTGTCTGCCATTGAAGACAGCGACGCCGACTATCAGGCGCTGACCGAATATGCCATGGACATTATTATCAAAGGCGAAACCATGGAGGAAATCGAATTCGGCGAAAGCGAAGTGCAGCGTATCTGCCGTCTCTTCAGCGTTACTCCGGTTCGGGAGGGCTGGGTGGCTCAGGCGGCTTTCTTTAACCAGTTTCCGACTTATGACGCTTATCCGCGCACTTATCGTTATTTGTCACGGGTTGTTGCCATGGCCATTTCTTTTGACAAACCGTCTGAAGGACTGCCGAAGAGTGACTGGGGTCCGGGAGCCATTTCCATTTTCCGCACCACTTCCGGTTCGGCTTACCGTTTCCAATTCCATGTTTCAACCGAAGATTCCGCTGTGGCCCACTGTTGCATTATCGGACCGACCGGACAAGGTAAAACCACTTTGCTGACCTTCCTTGCCGGACAGGCGATGCGCCACCATGACCTGAAAGTTTTCTTCTTTGACCGTCACCGCGGTGCGGAAATCTTTACCCGTGCGGTTCAAGGGGCTTATGTCGGTTTTGACGGCGATGAAAAAAACGTCTCTCTTAACCCGTTTGACTGCCGCAACACGCCGAACAACCGCGCCTTTCTCCGCCGCTGGCTGAAGGCGATTACCATGGTTGACGATGCCCTGTCCGAAAAGGAAATCGGCCGCGCGGTGACCACGGCGTTTGACTATCTGAAACCCGAGGAACGGATTTTGAAAAACCTTTACAAAAGCTGTTTTTCGCCGACCGGCAATATGCGCCGCGAGCTCTTCCGCTGGATTAATCCTGACCAGTACGGCAACATTTTCAATGCCGAAAACGACAGCCTGGACTTGGCCAGCAAACGCTTTATGGCTTTTGACTTTACCCATATTTTTGAAGACGAAACGCTGGCTCCGGCCGTCATCAGCTACATCATGCACCGTATTATGGCCGAAACCGGCGATACCGGCGTACCCTCGCTGATTATGATTGATGAAACCGCGCCGATGTTAAAACACCCGATGTTCCGCGATTACTTTATCATCGGTCTGCAGGAAGGACGTAAAAAACGTCAGGCTTACCTCTGCGCCTTCCAACAGCCGAACATCATTGACAAACTCGGTGTCGGCGAGGTTATTCGCGGTCAGTGTCAAACCGTCATCTTTTTCCGTAATCCGCAGGCCATGCCGGAAGACTATGCCAACTGGAACCTGACCCAGCGTGAAATCGACTTTATTTTCGGCAAAAGCTACCGCGATTTTCCTTATGCGATTTTGCTTTCCCGCCCGGCAACCGGTGAATCTGTTATTCTGGACGTCGATTTAAGCGGTCTCGGGCCGTATCTGAAACTGTACAATTCCGGCCGTAAGAACGTTCTGCTGGTTGAAGAACTGATTAAGGAATACGGCGAAGCGAACTTTGTTACAAAATATTTAAATATTGGCTGATATGCATATTAGGCGTTTATAAATGGCGCAAATTTTGGTATTATTAAAATATACGGTTACTTGGCGTATGGAGGTTGCAATGAGTATTTTAAAACATCAAAAACTGATAACCCTGTTCGGGTTGTCATTGCTCATGTCTCTGTCCTCTCCGGCACAGGCGCAATGGCCTACGCTGGATTTGACTGCAATTAAAGAGGGAATTTCCTCCAAAATCGAACTGGTCAAACAGTCCAAAATCGTAACCGAAGCCACCAAACTGGGTGGCAAAATGAACAGTGCCATCGGCGATGCCAAATCCTCCGTAACCAAATTTGCCGGTGACAACCTCGAAAAAGCCAAGAAAAAAGCCGAAAAACTCCAGAAAGAAAAAGAACGCCTGGAAGAAAAGAAGAAAAAATTAGAAGAGAAAAAAGAAAAACTCGAAAAACAGAAAAAGAAAATTGAAAAAGCCAAAAAGGCCATGGAAGAAGCCAAAAAACTGAAAGAAGACGCCGAAAAGAAAATTCAGGAAGGCAAAGACATGGTCAACGACGTCAAATCTCAGGTTGACGAGGCCAAACAAATGGCTGCCGACGCTCAGGCTGCGGTAAACGATGCCAAAGCAACCGCACAGGGAGCAATTGCCGATGCCAAGTCAACGGTCGGTGAAGTAAAATCAACCGTCAACGACGCCAAATCGACAGTCGGCGATGCCGTCGGAACCGTTCGTGAAGAAAAGAACGAACTCCAGTCGGCCATTGGCGGACAATCCGGCAGTGCCGCCGCCGACAGCAGTTTTGTCGATGACTATGTTGCACAATATGAAGCCGGAATCAATTCTGACGCAAAGATTTATGAACAGATGCCGGCTGCAGATTCTGAAGCCGTGTCTGAAACGCTTCCTGCCGCCGGCGATGTTGCCGCTGAACCGGCAGATGAAGCCGAAACAGCTCTTGCGCCTGCTGCCGGAGACATGTCGGCTGTGGTTGCCCCGGAAGATATGTCGGCGCAGCAGCCTGTTGCCGCGGTTGCCGGCGCAGCTCAGACGGTCACCGGCGGAAAACAACTCAATCGCCGTCCGTTCGGCCGCAAAGATATGACAGCCGGAACTGCCGCTGTCCAATCGTCGGCCGTTTCAACCGTAACCGGTACCCTTCAGACAGCTCCGGCTGCGGTTTCCTCAGCAGCAACCGGTCAAGCCGCAACTCCAGCAACATCGGCAGCAACGCCGTCAGCCGCTGTTGAAACCGCTCCTGCCGCGGTTAAAACCCAGGCCGTCGGCCGCAGCATTCGCACCCGCGCTTCAGCAGCCCCGTCCGCGGTTTCCGCCGCAGCAGCCGGTCAGGTCGCAACTCCGGCAACATCGGCAGCAACGCCGTCAGCTGCCGTTGAAACCGCTCCTGCCGCGGTTAAAACCCAGGCCGTCGGCCGCAGCATTCGCACCCGCGCTTCAGCAGCCCCGTCCGCAGTTTCCGCAGCAGCAACCGGTCAGGCTGCAACTTCGGCAACATCGGCAGCAACGCCGTCAGCCGCCGTTGAAGCCGCTCCTGTCGCGGTTAAAACCCAACCGGCCAGACGCAGTTTCCGCCAGCGCGCAACGATAAAAAAAGACAATCAGGCTTCGCTCTTTGAGCTGAAACAATCCGTCAATCTGGCTGCCGGCAGCTATTCCGAAACCCTGATGTTCGGTGCGGAAGACAGCGGGGAAAGCATTCCCGACGGTGTAATTCATAACGGCGAATATGAAGAGACGATTATTCCAGACACGATTGTTGACTATTGCAACATCGGGGTTAATCAGCTGCAGGATACTTCGGTTATGCAGAACTGCCTGAAACAGTTGATTACCCACCAGTCTGACAGTGACAATCAGGTTGCGGAGGAAGGCAAAGCGCTATTCACCAAAGCTACGGCGGAAATTGCCATAGCAACGGTAGCCGAAAGCATGCAGCAAAAGGTTATTGCCGCCAAATATCAGGAACAGGTACAGGACAAACGGGAAGAAACATTGGCCAGCGCTTCGACGTCGCGTGATGACTCCGGCGGCTTGGCCATGACCAACAGCGGCGAGCAAACGCTACTTAACGCCTTAAGCGCAATGGCTGCGGCTCAGTTAAGCATTGACGCGTTCAATCAGGTCGGCGGTTTCACCAAGGAAGACCTCGGTGAAACAGAGGGAGAAGATGAATGATAAAGCGTTTCGTCACATATTGGGCTTTGCCGCTGGCGATGTTGGGCTTTTCCTCCGTCGCCCGGGCGGACATTGAGGCTCCGCAGACAGTAATAGGTACTGTTAAAACCGGTATTAAGGAGGCCGAAAGCATTCAGCACGACCTGAATGAAATTCAGGCGGATCTGCGTTCTGCGGCTGAAGGCGTTGCCGGGCCGATAAAAGATGCCGCCAAAACGGTAAATGACGTTAAAAACGAAGCTCAAAGCAATATTCAGGCCGTTAAGGACAAAGCAGATGCCGCCAAAAATATTGCCAGCGACCCCGAAGGCGCTTTAAATACGATGGGCGGCAAGCTGCCCGGTTTTATGACCACGGTTGATACCAATGATTCCGGAGAACTTCGGGATGCGGTCAAAACCAACTATTTTACCCAGCGGCCGAAGAGTTCGGTTTCTGCCGACGGACAGGCCGAAGCGGTCAATTCCGTTGAAGTGACCAAGGAACAGGATGAAAAAATGGCGGCCGTTCAGCGTGAAAACTTTGCCAACCTTTATGCGCAGGCTTTTACAATCCGCACCAATCTTGCCAAAGAAAAGTCGGAAGACAAAGAGCATAAGGACAGTCGGGAAATTCTCCAAAACACTAAGGAAATCGCGCTCAGAATGGAAGAACGTTGGCGCCGGATCATGATTATTAACGCTGCCCTGTTTGAGTTCAAAACCACGCAAAGCAGCCGCCAGTTCTCTTTTGTGCCGGAGGAGGATGAAGATGAATAAGCTCGGACACATACTGCCTTTGGCTTTGTTTTTTGCCGTTGCGGGAGGGGAGGCTTCTGCCACCATTAAATTTGATGTCAGCCACACCGCCAATAAAGCGCAGGAAACCGTCAGTGAATGGGCCAAGCAGGCACAAACGGCATTTGAAGAATCTACCACCATTCAGACCATGATCGCCTATGGCAAAGGCGTGGCCGAAATGGCCAAATGGGTTAAAGAACAAAAGGCGCTGGTTGACCAGACTATCAGCGACACTGTCGGAGCCGTCAATTCCGTTAAAGATACGGCAACTTCAACCGTCTCTGACATTCAGGGCGAAGTAACCGGAACCGTCGGCGATGTAACGGGAGCCGCTGGCGAAAGCGTTGCCGGTGTGGCCGGAGGTGCTGCCGGGGCGGTCTCTGCGGCGGCATCCAAAACCCAGTCGGCGCAAGAGCTTTTGCAGCTGAAAAATGAGCGTTCGTCGCTTGAATCCGAATATGAAGCCGCCGCCGCGGCCCGCAAAACCGAATTTGAAGGGCAGATAAAATCTTATCAGGACAACAATGCGGCCTATCAGCAGATGATTGCCGAGGATCCTTCCCGTAAAGAAGAACTGGAAACCAAAATTATCTCTAATAATGAGACTATTCGCTTTCTGCAGGAACAGTTTGATAAACGCGAAGCGGAAGAAAAGGCCAAAAGCGATGCTTTGATTGCCGAAGTTGACGCCAAAATCCAAAATCTCCGCGATGTTGCCGCGGCTGACAGCATGGGGCTGGCAACCGAAGCGGCCGGAGCTTTCAAATCTTTGTTCGGCAACAAGCAGTCTGCCGCCGAACTGAATAAAACGATTGCCAATAACTTTATTCCCGAAAACGAGGACATTACTTCCGCCAGTATCAAAAAGGTAAGAAAATACCGTAACAAAACCGCGGCAAACGATGTGCTGACCGCCTATGCAACGGCGTTGCAGGTCAGAATTAACCGTTATGAAAAAAATGAAGATGCGCAGGAGACGGCTGACAGCGCAACCATGATGGACGGCGCCACGGCTGCAATTGCCATGGATACCCAGCTTAAAGTCAAAAATATGGAAACTTTGCTGGTCTATACCCAGATGCTGATTGCAGATATGAAAATGCGCAGCGCGATGGATTTGGCTAAACTGACGGTTTATAAACTGCGAGACCCGAGCAAAGACGTTACCCAGTTTAATCTGGACGATTATAAATATAAAAAGCCGAGCAAAATAAATAAAGAAAACATTCTGAATTTGGCCAAAGAAGCCGGTTCAGCCGCTAAGGATCTTAACAGCAGCGGTGTGACGGGGCTGTTAAAGTAGGAGGAAACAATGATTAAATTGACTAAAATTGCGGCGCTTTCTTCCTCTCTGGTTATATTTTCCGGCTTGACGGCTCATGCATTCCTGCTCCCGCCGGGACCGGTAACGCCGACGGTCGATGCTCCGACGGACGTTACTTTCAGTCTTGAAAATGTCGGAGCGACGGCTCAGATGTATGCCGCTCAGGCTCAGACTTATGCCAATAATATGACCAAAGCCGCCAAGTCGGCCAAAAAGAAATATATGGACAAGTTTACCGGCTTTATGGGCGGACTGTTCAAGAAAAAAGAAAAGCAGGCTATTCCCGGCTCCAAGACGATTCAGGAATCCAAAATCGCCGATATTTATGATGCTGAATCGGTGAAAAAGGCTTTATATACGCTGTTCCTGGCTTATCCGGTCGATTGTGAAAAAGATGCCGACAGCTTTGCCGCCTGTGTGGCTTATAAGGAAAAAGCCGAAGAATTTTATCAGGATACTGTTATTGAAATTTATACTTCGGTGCGCCTGCTTGAGCAGGAAATGCCTAATTTGGCGGTTCAGGTTGAATCGCTGAGCGCTACGTTCAGCGGTGGCGGCGGTGACGGTGCCGAAAGCGGCGATGACGAGAACGGCGCCCGCAAAAACGCCTTTAATGCTTACGAAACCATGGACAGCATTCTTAAAATTACGCAGGAAGTAACGGCGATGAAAGCCCAGTATGAAGCGGCGCTGATGCTTCGTGAACAGGTAAAACCTGCGCCCTATGTCTCCAAAAAGGAGCGTAAAGCTAAAGAAAAAGCAGCCAAAGAGGCCGCTAAAACCTCGTCTTTGTGGCGTGATGAACCGATAAAAACGGCTTCTCTCGGCGTAGTCTCAACCAGTGAAACGCTGGCTTTCGGCCAATTGGGAATGATAACGCAGGCTGATTTCAAATTAAAAACCGAAAATGAAGCGGCGGCAGCCGATGTTGAAGAGGAGGATGATGACGAAGAATATGTTTATGATCCTTCCTTATACGGCACCGTCAGTTTTGAAGATGCTTCCGAACCGCTGATTGCCTCGCCTTTTGCCGGGAATGAGGAAAAAGTTCTTGAACTTGATAAAATTGCCCCGCTTTACGAAAAAGCGCAGGATGCACTGGACGTTCATAATCTGCTTCAGGCACTCGACAGCTATCGCGGAATATTTGAAAACTATGAGCAATATAAACAGCTGCATCAGAAGGCTCTGGATGCCGTTGCCGCTGCCGACCAATGTTCAATTCAATACCTGAAACGCTATTATCCCGACCCTGAACAGGTTTGGAAAGGCAGCATTGCCGATGCGGCGATAAATGACTATGATGCCCGCCGGGGAATTTCCGGCTGGGCCGTTAAGGCTTTTGAAGTTGCCAAGTCGGAGGAATCGCTGCCGATTGACACCGACGAGCTGGGAACAATTGATATTAACTCCGATATTGATATTGACGACGTCAACAGCATGGAAACCATTAAAGCCGATCTGGAAAAGCAGGATATGGCCAGTTTGGCAAATCCGGAACAGACGGCTGCCGCTGAAAAGGCTACCCGTGAATCGCAGATGATTTCCTTTAACATCGGTGCCGAAGCGGCGCAGCTTTTGGCGCAGGATCAATATGAAGCATCGCCGCAATGGGGAATGCCGAGCACGAAGTTTCCCGTCTGGAATGACCAGATTAATTTTTATACTCAGTATCTTGACGGCAAGTATGAGAATGTCAAAGATTATCTGCATCAGCTTGACGTCAGCAGCGTTATCGTCGATATTGCCTATCCTTTAAACGATTTGCTGGTTGACGATGAAGAAGAGCGTGCCAATAACCGCGCCGGACTTGATAAACTGGCCGGAATGTTAAAGAGTGAAGAACAAAGTTCGGATCCGGCTTCGGTGATGAAAGATCTGGAAAGCAGCCGCGATAAATTGCTGCAACAGGCGCAGCAAAGCAAAGCCGCTAAGATGCAGCCGTTGGAAAGCCGCCGGAAAACGCTGGAAACGCAAATGGAACGGGCCTCGACGTTGCTGTCCGACTACAGTGAACAGCTGAACAGTGCCCGACAGAATAAACTGACTGCCGATACCGGTGTCGAAGTCAAGGAAAGTTTGATTGTCGATTTGGAAGAACGCCGCGGCGATGATGAAGACAATATGCTGCGCAAAACCGATATTGACTATAATGAAGAAACTTACGAGGTTTCGCCGGAAAAAACGGAAAAGGTCTATTCCGTTAAAAGAAATGCGACAACGGAGAAAAAAGCCCTGTTTGATACCGATAAAGCCGTTGCCGACTATCAAGACGAAATAAAACAACTGAAATATCGGGCGGAACAGCAAAGCGCCGCCGAAGCGGAAGCCGCTTCCCGCCAGAAGCTGATGCCGGTTGAAACCAACAGCAATAACGACGGCTCAGTCAGCCTCTATCCTGAAAACGGCGCCGCCGCACTGCCGACGGTCGGCACCGGCAGCGGACAGAAAAAAACGCTTTTCCGTCGTCCGTTCAGTGATAATTCGGCTTACCAGCCCGTCAAATACAGTTTATCGCAGACGCTGTATTTTGGTGCCCAGTATCCTAATTCGGGGCGCCGTCAGGCCTTCACCGTTAACGCAAACGCTTCTGAGCCGATAGATTTTCAGGCTGAAAAAGCCAAGCTTGACCGCAAATTGGATGAACAAACCTCGCAAATGACCGAAACAACGACCTATGAAGAAGAAACCGTTGTTGAAGAAAAGACAACCGAAGCTGAAACCGGAACCTATACCACGGGAGAAATATCGGAAACCATGGAGGTTAATGCGGAAGATACCGAAGATATGGCTCTGGCAAAGGTACAGCGTGCTGAAAATGAAGAAAAAGCCGCCGCCAGCGAAAAAACCGCAGCTTCGCTTAAAACCCAGGTTGAGCAGAAGCAAAAAGAAATTGAGCGGTTAAATCAGCAGTTGGAAACGGTAAAATCCGAGATGGATGCGGTTGAAAACAGTTATATTGCACAAGTTCAGCAGATTGAGCAGGCCTACAATCAGAAAGTGACGGAAGCCAAAAAGTATGTTGAAAGCAAGCGCAATGCACGTAAAACCTTGGATTTGATCAGTTATTACAAGGAAAAAATCGGCTTGCCGGTAGCCGGAGTCAACGGATTAATTCCGCCGTTCAGTCTGTTGAATATTTTACGAACCGCAACCGGCCTGACCGATGATACCAAAAATTATGCCGACCAGTTGATTGACGATGCCAAAAAGTCAATGCTTAATCTCGGCGATGCTGTTTATGTCGGCCGTGCCGGCGATAAGATTGCCGAAATTCATAACGGCCTGATGGATAAGCTGCAGGCGCTTCCGGTGGACGGCCTGAGCGAGTTCTCTTCTGCCGTCGGCGCTTATGCCAAAACGGATGCCGTTATCAAACCGTTGACTTCCATGTTCCAGAAAGTGTTGGTTGAGCAGGCGTGTGCCAATGACAACTGCCGCAAAGTTGATGAAGAATATTTTGTCGGTTCTTACGCCAAAGACCGTGACTTTATGATTCCCAAAAACGCGCCGCAGGAATATCTGCCGCCGCTGCGGGAAATGGTTCATTTCGATGATGTCGATTATGAAAATGTCAGCAAAACGGCTGACGGCGGCATTACCCGTGAAGGTTTCCTCAACAGCGGGGCCAAAATGCCCGAAATCTGGAAACGCATCTTGAACGGCAAAGCCTTTGTCGATAAAGATGTTGATTTGAAGGTTTTGCTTTCCGAAGGCGGTGAGGCCGCAACCTTTATGCGCGGCGGCCGTTATCCCTGCAAATTGGATGACCAGATTGTCGATATCGATAACGCCGACGGACAGTTTAAAATTTATACCAGCAAGGCTCTGCCGAGTAAGGCAACGGCCGAACAGAAGGCTTACCGCCCGTCCGCCATGTTGTTGATGCCGGTTTGCAATGAAATTACCCTGAAAGGGACGCCGGGTTTGTTGGGCAAGTTTTATGTAACGGTAGAAGACAAAGTTGAAGAAGTAACCGCGCAGGGCAAAGTCGCAACATTTCAGGATTTTGCCGGCGGAGCGGCACACAGCGAGTTGGGAACGCTGTTAAAGGCGGCTGACAACGGCGTTTTCTTTAACGATGCGCCTGCCGCCGTCTTTAACCGTTTGAGCAAAATGGCGGAAGAAGCCAGCCAGGATAATTCGTCCTATACCAAAAATATGCAGGACGAAGTCTATAAAAAAGCCATGCTTGATCATAACCAGTTTGGCAATTTCCTGACTTTTGCCGAGCAGGAAATCAGTTATCGCCAGGCCTTGGAAGAATTGAAACTGAGTGTGGACGAAGCCAAAGAAACGTTGTTCGAACAATTTGAAAAAATCGGCTTTACACCGTCAGCCGACTATAATCTGGCCCGCCAGGCCGATTATGATTTGACCAAAGATACGCTGAACCGGCGCAAAAATACGCTGGTCAACGAGGGTGTAGAAGAAATGGAGGCCGTTAATGTCTCTGATAACGAGATTGTTGAAGAACGCCTGGATAAAATTAAGAATATCTTTACCGCTTTACGCAAAGATAAAGAAGCCTACATCTCTTTGAGCGATGTAACGGACAGCGGTGCCGAACTGGATGAACGGATTAAAACCGAAGAAGCCAATCATAAGGTGACCGCCGAATATAAGAAACGGGCCGATGAAGAATTTGAAAAACAGCTTAAATCTTATCCGATACCGTTCTGTGCGGCGTATTGAGATTAAGCGACGGGGAAACTGATGAGCGATTTGAACAATATGTTGGAAGGGACCAAAATTCTGTCTTTGACGGATGCAAATGGTCGGGCGCATGAGTTCATCAGTGAAACCGAACAGGAAAAAGCGGGATTTAAGCTCAAATATTACATGTGGCTGTCGCGCCTGTTTATTCTTTTCGCCATTGTTTCACTGCTGGTTTTTATGAGTACGTCGCTGGCAATTTTCAAACTGGCGCCGCAGGTGACGGTCGAACCGTTTCTGATTATCAATCAGGATACTTCTGACGGAATTGTCCGCGCTGAAGCGATAACCAACCGTATGGCCTCCAAAAACCAGTTGATGGAAACATTTGTTCAGCAGTATGTCATCCTGCGCAACACCATCATTAATGATGAACGTGAAATGCAGACCCGCTGGTATCCCGGCGGAATGTTAAGCTTTCTTTCATCTCCCCGGGTGTATAATGAATTTACTCAGTATCGGGAATCAATCTGGGGGCAGATTCGCCACGACGGCGTGGTCAGGGAGGTGGAAATTATTTCCATCGGAAAGCTTGGCGGGGAGCGCAGCCCGGTTTGGAAGGTTGACTTTAAAACTTATGAGCTGTCTCAAAATGCCGTGGACCAAAAGACCAAAGCGCGAATTTTGAGCGTGCGCTACTGGACCGCATCGGTTACCGCTTTCTTTATCCCCGGCCGTGAATTTGTCGGCTTGCGCTTAATCAATCCGATCGGTTTTACCGTCGTCCGTTATTCGCAGGCTGAAGTCGAAATTCTCTAGACTGTTGATAAGTTGGGGATTTCCTCAAGACGATATTAGACTTTTAATTTAAAAGAGTATAATTTCGTAATATCTATACGAGTACTCACGAAACATAGATTAAAAGGATAAGACATGTCTAAGAAAATTATCGTGCTCTTCCTGCTGTTGCTGCTCTCGGCCTGCGGTGTTTTCGGCTCTTACTATGAAGCCGAGCCTGTCGGCGTCGGCAAAGGCGTGGATGAGCTTAAGCTTTCTCCTTGCGCCTGCATGCAGATTGAATTGCCCAAAACGCTTCCCGACTGGTTTGTTGAAACAATTTAGGGACTGATGAAATGGACAATCGTTTAGGCGGAAACAATACTCAGCAGCGTTTAATCGGCGGCCAAACCGCTCCCCAGTCCGCACCGCGGCGTGAGAGCGGTGACGTTTTTGTTGCCAATGTCGGTGAAAAACGTTATCTGTGGACGGCTCGTGCTTTTGCGATTATTACCGCAATCAGCTTGTGCTGCAATGTCGTTTTGCTGCTGGCGATTGCCCAGGTTATGCCGCTTTTCCGTATTGAGCCGTTTCTCCTTACGTTTCAGTCTAAGTCCGAACAGGTTTACAACATTATGCCGGTGCGCGGCAATCTGACCGACGAAAAGGCGATTACCGAAGTTTTTGTGCGCGAATATGTGCTCCAGCGCAGTTCCTTTGACCGTGATATTCCGGAAATGGAAGCCCGCTGGATGCCCGGCGGCCCCATTCAGGAGATGTCGTCTCCCGCGGTTTATCAGGAATTTCTGAATAAAACCGCCAAGCGGGCGATTGATTTAATTCGGAGCCGGAGCCTGCAGCGAAATGTCCGTATTCTCACGGTTAACGAGTTGGGGCAGGGACTTTGGCAGGTGGAATATGAAACTCAGGATATGTATCCTGATTCCACGGCGCCGGAAATCAATTACTGGACGGCTTCGCTCCGTGTCAGCTATCGCCGCAAAAGCGTTAAATACGGCGAGCGTCTGAATAATCCCGTCGGTTTCACGGTTGACCGCTATTCGTTGACGTTTAATAAAGTTAAGTAGGTTTATAAGGTATATAAAAATGATTTTGAGAGTTGGCAAATTATTCTTTATCGGCGCTTTGGCGGTTCTGTTCAGCCGCGCGGCTTATTCTCAGGCGACAATGGGCAGCCTTGACCAGAATGCCGACCAGAGCCAGGGGCAGTATATGCCGATGAACCTGGGCTATGCCGGTTTTAACTCTCTGGGAATGACGCAGGCCGCCTGGCTTGATCCTCTGCAAAATCTGGGCGAAGGTCAAAGCAAGCCGGCTTATTCCAAATATTACTGGTCGCCCGATCTGATTTTGCCGATACGTCTCCGCGAAGGGATGATTACCCTGCTTAATTTTCCGCAGTGGGAACTGATTGAAGATATGTATATCGGTGACAACGCTACTTTTGACGGGCAGATTTCCGGCCCGAACACCATTTTGCTCTATCCGCGCAAAGGGGCTAACGTTGGCGTCGATACCAACATTATTATCTTTGGCCGCTCCGGCAACAAATATGTCTTTTATGTCAGAAGCGAAGGTGTTAATACCGAGCGCCTGACCAACTCGATTATTGATATTGATGTCATCGACGGTCCGGCCGGCTCCCGCGGCGCCGGAATGGTCGGCGGCAGCGTCGGCGGCGGTTCGGGAATGAACGCGTCTTCTTATAAGGCCGGTAACAGCCATTCGGCGGATTCCCTTTTTACTAAGCGGTTTCAACGGAGTGACTGGATTAAGGAAATTCCGCTTGACCCGACCAAGTTCCGCTTTGATATAGAGGTCTATGTTCCCAATCCTGACGATGTGGTCATTGCTCCGGAACGTGTCTGGCGCGATGATATCTTTACTTATATTGATTTGGGCGAAAAAGCTCTGAATATGACCCAGCGTCCGATAGTAACCCTGATTGTCGAACGCATTGAAGTTCCGGTCGGCTTCCGCACCAAAGGGCCGAACAACCGTCTGATTATCGTTGAAGGCATCGGCGATATGGTTCTGCGCAACGGCAAGCGGATTGTTTGCCTGAAAATGCGCCGCTCGGACGATGCCGGTCTGGAAAATGCAACTTATGCGACCGATTTTGACGATTCTGCCTGGGACGTTCCTCCCGCAATGCCGGGGCAGCAAGCTCGGAACGGACAGGTCTCCGGCGGCAGCGGCAGTGACAGCGAGTTTAACGGCGGCGGGGCTGCCGGCGGCGGAATGCCCGGCCAGTATGATATTCAGGTCGGACAAAGTGAAATTGTCGTGCCTCGTTACGGCAATGGCGGTGGCGGTAATGTAAATGTCAATTACCAAGGCCCGCGGCCCGATGACGGATTTGATTATTCGAAAATGCAGCATATTCGCAACAATAATAAATATGCCGGCAGCGGAGCCGGAGCGCCTGGCGGCAATTTTGGTTTCGGTGCGGGGTTTGCCGATACGGACAGCTCCAATATTTCCATCGAACTCGGAACCGACGCCAATGTCGGCAATCTGGAAACGCTTTGGAGCCAGCTGTCGAAAAAATATCCTGATGTCCTCAGCCGCTATGAACCTTTCTTCTCGGTTGACGCGCCGGCAGACGGGCAGGGAAAAGAACTGTTCCACCTCCGGGTCGGTCCGGTCAAAAGTTTGGAAGCGGGCGACAATGTATGCAGCCGCCTTGGACGTAACGGTGTATTTTGTAGTGTAGTCAGAACGCAATGAGCAAAGAAGTCTTAACCCATTCCGAAAGTTATGTGAAGAAAACCAACCGCATTATTCTTGTGGTTGGTCTTACTTCGTTTGTAATTTTCGTAATCGGGGTGATGCTTCTGATGCAAAGCGGCCCGGTTCAGGAGGATTATACCGAGCCGGTGTTTACGGACAACGATGATGCGTTGAACATTTCCAATGATACCGGTCCGACGGATAATATTGAGTTCGGGGTGGTTGATGACGGCGAACCGCCGATAACCACAACGCCGAACCCGGTTCAAATGGGGCAGGTCGTGCTCGGAACCGATGCCAAAAATGTTTTGACTCTTGGTACCAACGCCAAAGCTGCCGTCAGCATTATTTCCGTTCAGCTGGCCGAACCGCCGTTTGACGGTTTTACCTTTGAAGACGACTGTTCGGGAAAAACTTTGCGCGGGCATGAAACCTGCGATATTACCATGGGCTGGTCGCCGGTTGTCCCCGGAAACGTTCAAAACAACTTTATCATTGCCTGGCATGAAGCCAATTTAACCAATGCAAACGCCAAATCGGCAAAAGTTCCGGTTGAAGGCAATGCCATCCGCAAAGAAGATTGTAATTTCTGTGAGCAGACTCTGCCCGGAAAAACAGATGCGCCGGCAGCTCAGGGCACTTTGAAAACGCGTAATGCCATCGGCCCTAACGGCGAAGTTATAGGTACCATTGACGAAGACGGTTATGTCCGTGATGCCAACGGCAATGTCATCGGCCGCGTCAATTCTGCCGGAATGGTGGTTGATGAAAACGGCAATGTTATCGGTGTCGCCGAAAACCGTCGCCTGGTTTATGATGAAAACGGCAATGTCATCGGTTATGTCAATCCTGACGGAACGGTGGTTGACAAAGACGGCAATATCATCGGCCGCATGCTTCCCGACGGAACGGTGGTGGATCTGAACGGTAATGTTATCGGCCGGGCGGTCGATGCCGGTTTCGTTTACGACAAAAACGGCAATATTATCGGCCGTGTCCAGCCTGACGGTTCCGTTGTCGATATGAACGGCAATGTTATTGGCCGGTTAAATGAAAAAGGCGAAGTTGTGGATACGGACGGCAACGTCATCGGCCGCGTCAGCAAACAGGGACGGGTTGCCGTTGATGAAAACGGCAATGTTATCGGCGTGGTTATGCCAGACGGCTCTGTCGTTGATAAAAACGGCAATATCGTCGGCTTTGTCGATGAAAACGGCCGGGTTGTCGGCAAAAACATCCTCGGCAATGCCGGCGGACAGGTCAAGCTTGCTTACGACAAAAACGGCAAAGTTATTGGTTATGTTGATGAAAACGGCAATGTTGTAGATGCTCACGGCAATGTCATCGGCCATGTTGACGGTGCGGGAAATGTTGTTGACGAAAACGGCAACGTCATCGGCAAAGCCGTTTCTCTGCCCCAGCGCCGTCTCGCGTATGACAAAAACGGCAATATTATGGGCTATATCGACAAAGACGGCAATGTTATTGACCCCGGCGGCAACATTATCGGCAAAGTCCAACCGGACGGTTCCATTGTTGACGCCAACGGCAACGTTATCGGTCAGGCCGCCACTATTCCCGGCCGCCGTCTGGTCTATGACAAAGACGGCAATGTTATCGGCTATGTTGATGAAGACGGCAATGTCCGCGATGCCAACGGTAATATTATCGGCCGTGTTCTGCCCGACGGAACGGTGGTTGACAAAGACGGCAATGTCATCGGCAAAGTAGCGGATATGAATATCGGAGCCCAGCGCCGCCTGGCTTATGACAAAGACGGCAATGTCATCGGCTACATCGATGAAAACGGCAATGTGGTCGATTTTAACGGCAACGTTATCGGCAAGATGCTGGAAGACGGCACATTGGTTGACTTGGACGGCAATGTTATCGGCAAAGCCGGTGAATTGGTGAATCTGGTGCTGGATAAAGACGGTAAAGTTATCGGCTATTTGACCGAGGACGGCAAGGTTTATGATTTAAACGGCAATCAAATCGGTTATGTTGATGAAAACGGCAATATCGTCAGCACTCAGGATAAAACGCTGGGTGCTTTGGTCCAAACCCGGATGATTCCGATTACGCCGAAAGGAACGGTTTTGGGACGCCTGAACAGCGACGGAACCGTCGTTCAGGATATGAAAACGGTCGGGCGTGTCCTTTCCAACGGTCTGGTGCGCGATCCCTCGGGATCGGAAGTTATCGCCCGTTTGGTGCGCGGCGGACTGGTCGTCGGCTATGGCTGTAAAAATATCGGTTATCTGGAAGCCGACGGAAAAATCCGCAAAGGAAATCAGGAAACAAAATTAAAGCCGATGCCGGACGGTGTCATTCTTGATGCCGAAAACAATTATGTCGGTGAAGTGGTTAAAACCGGACGGGTCTTTGACAATACCTGCACTTATCTCGGCGATGTCGGAACCGACGGAATTGTCCGCACGCCGGAAGGCGTTTACGTCGGCTGCGTTAATCCGGACGGAACCGTGCTGAACGAGCAGGGCGAAATTATCGGCGGCGTGGTTCGCAGCGGCGTGGCGGTCTCTTATGACGGCGAATATTTGGGACAGGTTTCTCCTGACGGTCTGGTTATCGCTTTGTCTCAGCAGCCGGTCGGCTGTGTCGGCACTTACGGTGATGTCTTCAGCAAAAACGGCAGCTATATCGGCCGCGTTTTGGATAAAACTTATGCCTATGATTTGCACGGCAATTTTATGAATGTTGTCGGGCCGAACGGCAAGGTCGCAATCAGCGGCCAGCCTGATGCCCGCCTCTATGCCAATAATCTGGTCGCCAATAACCGCAATGAAATTATCGGCGTTTTGATGGATGAAAAGACGACGCTTCTGACGCCGGAAGGAAAGTTCCTCGGCCGCCTGTTTCCTGACGGGCAGGTTTATAATGAAAAGGGTGTTGCCGTCGGCAAAATCAACGGCGATTTGGCCAGCTTCTACGGTCGTCAGCTCGGTGCCGTCGTCAAAAAAGGGGTGGTTGCCGATTTTAAGGGCAATCCGATTGGTTTGGTAAACCATGACGGGCAGGTTATCAATCGTTTTGGCGAGGTCTTGGGGCATATTGACGCCAAAGGAAGCTTTATTGACGCCAAAGGAGACTATCGCGGCGGTGTTGTGTCCAAGGGCAGCGCTATCGGCTATGACGGTTCTTTCCTCGGTTACGCCGTAACCGACGGTGCGGTTATCAGCATGGAAGGAGCCAAAGTCGGACAGGTAACCTCGGATAACAAGGTGGTTGACTTGAAAAATAAAGTCATCGGCGAAGTCATTCCTGAAAATATCGTGGTTGACATCTGGGGCAATTATAAAGGGCGCGTCAACTCCTTGGGCGATGTTATCGACCTGAAAGATGAAGTTATTTCCGCTGTTTTGCCCGGAGGCTCGACCGATAAGAACCTGAGCCTGCTGCACCGCGGTGCGGTAATTGACTTTGGCGGCAACCTGACCGGGGCCGTTATGCCGGACGGAACCGTCATTGATCGTGAAAACGTTGCCGTCGGCCGAGTTCTCTCCGACGGAAACGTCATCAGCCGGGCCGGCAAACTGATAGGTGAGGTGGTCAACGGCGATATTGTTATTGATAACTCTGATAAAGTTGTGGGCTATGTTAATTTTGATGGTAAAATCAGAGACCGGGACGGCAGTCTGATCGGGCGTATGCTGTCCGGTGATTTAGCCATTGACAACAATGACAATATTATGGGAAAGGTTTACAAAATCGGAGCGACGGTTTTGGGTAATGACGGCAATTACGTCGGCCGTCTGACGGCGGAAGGAACCGTTGTCGATGCCGAAGGAAAATCCATCGGTTACCTGAAGAACAACGGCTCTTATATTGATTTGGATAAGAAGGTGGCGGGCTATGCGCTTCAGGAAGTCGCAAAGAACCGGAGGAACTGAATTGAGTTTGCGGATGAACGGATATAACTTTTTGCTGGCCAGATTAATCCGTGGGGCCTGTATTGTCGCGGGCATGCTCTTGCTGAACCTGTCTGCCGCGGCCGCTCAGGAGATTACCGCTGTTGACTTTAACGGCGATTTAATCGGTAAAGTTATTCCCGACGGTAAGGTCGTCAGTTTTGACAACCAGCTGATTGGCAACGTAACTGCCGACAGCTTGATTACCGATTTTGACGGAAACATCATCGGCGGCGTTATTCCGCAGGGTATTGCCATCGGCAACGACAATAAACCGCTCGGTAAAGTAAATAACGACGGCTCCGTTCGTCTGGCTTCGGGAAAGATTATTGCAAAAGTGCTGCCTAACGGCCTGGTTGTTGATGACTTTTTCAACATAACCGGTGCCGTGCTGTTCCCCGGTCTGGTCTATTCTGATGACGGGCGTACTGTCGGCCGCCTGACCGGTGACGGTCTCTATACCAATCTGCAGGGGCAGGAAATCGGTTTCATTTCTCCTGACGGTTATGCTTATCGCCGGGTCGGACAGGAATATGTTCTGGACGGCCGCCTGATTTCCTCCAAAATGGTGGTTTCGCAGTCGGGCGAATTTATCGGCAGTGTGGCTCCCGGCGGCAATGTAACGAATTTTGATGCAGTTACCATCGGTTTTATCAAAGCCAACGGATTTGCCTATAATGAAAATAATCAGATTATCGGAAGTATCGTCCGCTCGGGCTATGCGCTTGACAACAACGGAAAATATCTCGGCTTTGTGACTTATAACGGCGAAGTCGTCAATAAAAATAACGTGGTCGGCCATTTGCAGGCAGACGGTCTGATTGCCGGAGACAACGGGGAATTAATCGGTTATGTGGTTGATTTTGCCGCGACGGCTACCGATTTGAACGGTAAATATCTGGGGCGTATTATGCCGGAAGGCAAACTTGCCCGCAGCCGGGATATAATCGGCTCGGTCGGAGCCCGCGGAATAACTTATGCTGCCGACGGTACCGTAAACGGTAAATTGATACAGGCCGGTCCTGTTTTTGACTATCGCGGCGGTCTCCGCGGTCACGCGCTGAAAAATGCTTCGGTCATTTTGCTGGAAGGAACCCCTGCCGGCTATATTATGGACAACATTGCTTATGAAAATGCCGGTCGGGCTATCGGTGCCACCATGGGAAATCTGCTGGCAATCAATACCAGCAACCAAACTTTGGGCATGGTTGGCATCAGCGGTATGGTCATGGACGGCGAAGAACGCAAATTTATGTCTCCGTTCGGCTATCTCTTTTCGGCTGACGGCAAAACCGGCGGCCGCGGCTTGGCTTTGTCTTCGATTTATAATCTGACCGGAGCGCCGGTTGCCCAGATGACTCCGGCCGGTGGTCTGATTAACAAAAATGCGGCGGCTATCGGCAAATTGACTCAGTCGGGCTTCAATATTGACGAACGTAATCTGGTTATCGGCAAGAATTTGGAGGCCGGCTATGTCGTCGGTCCGGACGGACAGAGCCTCGGCAATTTGTCCGAGAGCAATCTGGTTTTGAACAATAATCTGGAACCGGTTGCCAAACTTCTGCCGGATAACACGGTTGTTTCCGCAGACAGCAATACATCGGTGAATATGATGCCGGTTGTCGGCCGCGGTTCGGTTAATAATATGGTTCTGGCCTTCAGCGGCAGTCTGATCGGCTACGCCGGCCCTTCCGGGATTGTCCGTGATTTCAACGGGGCGCGTTTGGGCAAAGTGGCGGCTGAAGATATGGTGCTTGATAATATGGGCTCCAGCCTTGGCGGCACTGTCGGCTATGCGCCGGTCATCGACAACAAATGTTCTCTTTTAGGCGTGATAACGCCCCGCGGCGACATTCGCAATTACCGTGAAACGGTCATGGGGCGCCCGCTGCTGAACGGACAGGCTATTTCCGAGAACGGAAGCTATATGGGCTATGCGGTTAAACCCACGGCGGTCATTGACTATAACGGCAATATTATCGGTACCGTGTCGGCCACCGGACAGGTAATGAACTATAACAATGATGTTCTGGGCTGTGTCGATAAAAGAGGTTTCCTGAAATCTGACGAAGGAATGTCTCTGGCTCATACGATTGAATATGCCCCTGTTATGAACTTTAACGGAATAATTATCGGCCGCAATATCCTGGACGGACAGATTGTCAATGACCAGAACCAGTTCATCGGCTACACTCAGGCCAACGGAAACGTTAATTCCAAAACCGGTATGCCGATCGGCCACCTGTTTAAATATCGTCATGCTTTCAGCCTGGCCAACAAATATATCGGCCGCATTAATGAAAAAGCTGAAGTGATTGACGGCAGCGGCGCCGTCGTCGGAACCGTCGATTTTGAAGGCAATGTCTCCCGGGAGAACCATAAAATTGGCTATGCTCTGTATGATATGTATGTTTATGACAATGATTTTGAGGCAATCGGCTATATTCTGAAAGACGGTACCGTGCTCTCCTTTATTAACCAAAATCTGGGAACATTGAGCAAAGGCTTTCTGATTAATAAAAACGGCGAAGTTACCGGCCGCGGCAACAGAGATTTTTACATTCGCGACGACAGCAACTTGATTCTCGGCGAATTATACCTGAACGGCGAATTGCGCGATAACAGCGGCAATGTTCTCGGCACGGTCACCAAAAACGGCAGCATCATAGACAAGGACGGGCGCGTCGTGGCCATGGCCAAACCGCTGCAGTATTATGGAGAAATGGTTGCCCGTGAAAAAGTTTATGACCAAAACGGCAACTTAATCGGCTATGTTAACGCCGATGGTTCGGTAACCGACGAAAACGGAAATATTATCGGCTACGTCCAGAACGGCAAAGTCGTAGATAAATCCGGCAAGCTGTTGGGTGAGCTGGCCAGTGAGAAAGTGGCTTACGACAAAGACGGCAATATCATCGGTAAAGTTCTGCCGGACGGAACGGTAGTGGATGCCAACGGCAAAGTGATTGGCAAAGTCGGAGCCAACGGTGAAATTACCGATGCAAACGGTAATTTGATCGGTTCCATTAAAGGGCCGGGCAGCGGCGATAATCTTGCCTATGATGCAAACGGCAATGTCCTCGGGCGGATTATGCCCGACGGTTCGGTTATCGACGGCAACGGTAACGTTATCGGGCATGTTAATGCCAAAGGAGAAATCGTTGACAACAGCGGAAAGGTGATAGGCGTTTCCGGAAAAGAAATGCTGGCTTATGATGCTGACGGAAATGTTATCGGCCGCTTGTTGCCGGATGGTTCTGTTGTTGATTTGAACGGTAATGTTGTCGGCCATGTCAATGAAAACGGCGAGGTTGTAGATGCCGACGGTAATGTCATCGGCAGCGCCAGCACGGCCAATCTGGCTTTTGATGAAAACGGAAAAGTTATCGGACAGGTGTTGGCCGACGGAACCGTCGTTGACGCCAACGGCAAGGTAATCGGCAGGGTTAATGCTAAAGGTGAAGTTGTTGACAACTCCGGAAATGTCGTCGGTAAAGCAAATATTGACAGCTTGGCGTTTGACAAGGACGGACGCGTCATTGGCCGCGTTAATGCCAACGGCGATGTGGTTGACAAAGACGGCAAGGTAATAGGCCGCGTTAATGAAAATGGTGAAGTCGTCAGTGCTGACGGCAAAGTCATCGGCTATGCCAAAAAGCCGTCCTGGTACAAACGTCCCGGAGCTTTGCCTGAAATCGGTCTTTCGCCGGAAGAACGCGAAATAACCGAAAAATATCGCAAGTCTTTAGGCATTGCCCTGACGCCGGACGGTGAATATCTTGGTGAAATTATGGAAGACGGTCGCGTCGTTAACAAGGCCGGAGAAGTTGTCGGCCACCGTATGCCTGACGGTTTGATTATTGATGACGAAGGCGCCCTGGTCGGTATTGAGGAGAGTGAAAAGCCGGCCGCAGGTGAAATGTTTATTCCCGCCGGAACCTTCGGCAAAGGCGGTGCTTACGGCACCGGAACCGGACCGGGTGCAAATCTTGGTCCCGGCGGCGGCTTTGGCCCCGGTGAACGGTATGATCCCCAGCGAGCCGCTGCGCTTGATGCCGCGCAGCAGGAACGCCGCAGCAATATGCAGGTCGGCAAAATCAGCAGCAACATCAGTCCGGATGCTTTCGACGGTATGCAGAAAAACTGGGATGAGCAGGGCATTAAAAAGGCCATTTCCTCCTGGAGGGTTGACTTAAGTGAAATGATTTTCGCCGATAAGCCGATTCCCGCGGTTATTGCCCGTTCGATTGACAGTAACAATCCGACCCCGGTAACCGCCTATGTTGAACGTAATATTTACGCCGAGGAAGGACGTAAAATCATTATTCCTGCCGGCAGCCGTATTATGGGAACTCTCGGCGGCCTGACCGGAACCTCGGAAACCACGTCACAGTCGGCGAAAGTTCAAATTTCTTGGGAACGCCTGATTCGTCCGGACGGTTCGCTGTTTGTCTTCAGCGGTGTCACCGGCGATGCGCAGGGCCGCGGCGGTGCTTTGGGCTATCTTGACCAGCAGCTGTTTAAGAAATATACGTTGCCGATTATGACCACGGCTTTGACCAGCTATACTTCCTATATGATGGCCGATGACGAGAATACCGACAGCGGCAGCGTTAACGAAACGCCGAAACAGCAGGCTGCCAATGATGCCCGCCAGAACTTCCTGAATCAGATGAACCAGGTCTTTGAGCAGATTTTGTCGGATAAAACCAATATTCGCCCGCTGACTTATGTTCCCGCCGGCACCCGCATCATTGTTTATCCGAACGTTGATCTCTGGATGCGCACCCGTGAACGCAATCCGCAGGAATTGGGCGGTCAGGGCAAGAAAGACGTCTTTATTGATGACCCGCAGACCACCGGTAAGCGTGAGCTTGAAAAGAACCGCCGCAGCCTCGGCAAGACCGAGACTGCTCCGACCGGTGCCGGCAGCGTTGTTTATGAATCTCAGGATATAGACGTTGAAGCCGCCGGCGGAACGCCTACATTGATTGATGACAGCAAGCCGTCTAATTCCGGCAAGAAAACCAATAATCCGCCGCCGCTGATTTCCAGCCCGGCCGCCGGGGCAACCCCGCCGCCTCCGCCGTCTTTCGCCACATCCCCTACTCCGGGAGCGGCAACCGCGGGCAGCAACACCGGCAGCAGCAATAATACCAATAACAGCGTTCCGCAGCTGTTCTAAGGAGTTTAAACAATGAGTTTTAAGGTTCTGGAATCTGTTCTTCGTCCCTTGGCTTACTGGTATAACCAGGAAAACATCGAGGAAGTTGCCGTCAACCGCTCCGGGCAGGTTTGGCTGCGCCTGCGCGGCAAACGCGCTTATCCCTGGGTGATGTATAAAGATGAAAAACTTACTAAAGAATATCTGACGGATTTGCTTTATATTATTGCCAATACCTATGAACTTCCCTTTGACCCGGTACAGGGAACGCCGGTGGTTTATGCCACCATTCCCGGCGACCACCGTTTTTCTGCCGTCAGCGGACGTAACGTTATGTATGACCAGGATGACCTGACCGGCGGTGTCGCTCTGACAATCCGTGTCCACAGCGACGATGTTGCTTTCGGGTTGCAGGACTATGGCCTGAAACAAGGCGAAAGCCTGCATAAGGTTAATCCTCTGAAAGATATTCAGGACCCCGAAGATCCCTATGAGCGTCTGCTGTTGAGCATTAAACGCGGGGACCATATTCTCGTTTCCGGCGCTACGGCAACCGGTAAAACCACGTTCTTAAACAACCTGCTTAAGATTTTGGATATCCATAAGCGGATTATCACAATTGAAGATACACGCGAATTGCTGGTGCCGCATCCGAACCGTGTTCATATTGTTATGTCCCGTACCGAGCAGACTAACGAGTTCGACTATTCGAAAATTATCGACCTGGTGGTTCGTTTTACGCCCGATGCCATCATCGGCGGCGAGATTTCCACCAATAACGCCGGCGCATTGTGGGAGCTGATGGGATCCGGTCACGATAACTGCCTGGCCACCATCCACGCCGAAAGTTCGGAAGCAGCCTATGAAGCTTTTGTTGACCGTATTCTGCACAGCTATCCGACAATTGACCGTGAAAAAACCATTAAGGAAATGCACCGCAAACTCCGTGTTGTCCAAATCAACCGCGACGGCAACCTGCGTGCGGTAACCGAAGTAACATAAATAAAAAAGCCCCTTTGAAAGGGGCTTTTTTTATTGCAGCGGCGGAATGTTCAGCTGGGCAATGTCTCCGGGACGGATTTTTACATTTGAATAGCGCATGTTTCCTGTCTCAATAACAAATCGCTGACGGCTGGTCAGCTGGGACGCCAAATCATAGAAATCACGTCCGCTGAGCTCCTGCCGTTGAGGATTCATAATATATAAAACACAACCCTGCGTCCGTTCGGCCACGCCGCAACGGGCACGTCCCCGCGGCACTTCCGGGTTAATCACGACGCCTTGCAAACCGTCGCGGACAATCGTTTGCTGCGTAAAGAACAGTTTGGCAAACATAAAGCCGACGACAAAAACCATTGCCGCAATAATCGACATGCCTTTCATGGTGAACATATTGTTTTGCATCAGTTGTTCTTTAAACGGCAGTTTTTGCGGGGTAATGTCGCTTTCGTCGATAAACTGCGGCTGATAGCCTTCCTGCTGATTGTAAACGTTGCTTTCCTGATTGAGCGCCGGCAGATTGGCATTGCCGTCCAGAATATCGTCAATATTATAATCGCTGCGTCCCTGATTGCTTAAAAAGCCTCCCTGCGGCTCGCTGCCGTGCATCTGCATGCCCGGAGCCTGCGGAGCCGACGGATTCGGCTGTCCGATATATCTTTTGATCGGGCGCTTGACTTTTTTAAGTCTGCGTGTCGGGTCAAAATTCTGCGGTTGGTTCGGAGTATTGGGATTCATGTCTGTCATGGGAAATCCTTACCTGTTATTTTGTAATGTTTTGTTTGTTTTCAAGGTTCTGATAATACGCGGAACCATAAAGACGACAGTCTCTGATTTCGGCGATTTTTTATCAAATATCTGATTGGGAATGCCGATAATCATAAAGTTTTCACCAATGCGGCTGCGAACGTTAAATTGTGTTATCTGACCGTTGGTCGCCTCCAGAGTAATGTCTGAAAAAATCCGGTTGTTATGTTCTAACGAAGCCTTGGCCAAAACCGACAATCCGGTCTCCAGAGAATCTCTGGCGCTACATTTGCCGATATCAAAGCGGGCAAACCACAAATTCGGAACCACGAATTTTCCTTCTGCAACCGGGATAACCATTGCCTGTTGCCCCAAAAAACTGCGCAGGGTTGAAATGTTCAGGTCGTTTGACGTGGTCAGCGCGCGCCCGATAACGCCGGTCTTAGTGGTTTTAATAGTGCCGAAATCAAAGGTTTTCAACAAGTCTTGCCACTCAATGTCATCATCGGCACTGTAAGGGTAAATGCGGAAAACGTTAACGTCAAAGGCAATCAGTGTCGGATTGTCTTCAAAATAGGCCACCAGTTTGTTAATCTTATTGCGCAGTTCGAAATCGGCTTCAAATGTTACCGAGTAATCGGCCCAGTCCGTCGTCACGTCGGTAATGCCCGATCCGCGCAAAACGTCCAGCAAAGCCAGCAGGATAGGGCGTGATTTCGGTACATACAGGCTGAAATTAGCTTTACGGCTGATGGTCAGTGTTTTGGTTTCGGCGTTATAGGCATAATAAATTTCGGCGGCATCGGCAATCATTCCGATAACTTCCGACAGTTCGCCGCGCAGATTTTCCGCCGAAATGCTGGCATAGGGTGCATCTTTTGCCACCAGTTTGATGCCTGCTTCCTTGGTCAGCTTATACATGGCTTTTTCCGCCGGCATGGTTGCAAAGGTAAAGCCCGTCACCTCAAATCGGGGCAGCATGTCATTCTTGCCGTTGCGAACCATATTGAACGCCTTGACGTTATAGGGAATGGTCGTAATCATTTCCTGTGTGTTCCAGTTGACGTAACAACGCAGCGGAGACTCCAAATCCAATGAACTGGCGCCTTTCGGGGTGCGTATCATGTTCGGATCTTGCGGCAGAATGGTTTCCGAGGCAATCTTTTCATCCAGTGTCAGTTCGCGCGGCTTCTCTTTGGGAGCGCAGGCCGCGATAATTCCGACTGCCATTAATAACCAACCTAAACGGCTTTTTTCAAACCAGTTCTTCATTATTCTTCCGTACCTTCGTTTTTGGGCGGAACTGCCTGGCCGCCCTCCGGATTAACCGGTTTCTTTATTTTAATTACTTTTTTCAGTTCTTTGTTGGCCTGGTCCTGAGCCATAAGTTTGTCCATCAGCTGATCCATGTTCATTCCCGCGCCGAGAGTCGGGTCGTCAGCCACGGTGGTTACTGCACCCAAAGCCTCTTTCATCTTTTCAATTTCCGAAGCGTCTTCTTTAATCATCTCCGGGGATGAATTGTTGCGCAGTTCTTCCTGATATTCGCTCAGCGTCTTTTTCAATTCGTTCAGGCCGCCGGCAATTTTCTTTTCCACATAAGGATATAGTTCCTTATGTTGCAGAATATAATCGCCGGTATCGCTGATTTCCTCCAAAACATCCAAAATATATCCGTAAAAAGGATATTCTTCCATGGCAATATTGCCCATTCGCACGCAACGCGCCGCAATCCGGGAAATTGTCCGGTCATAATAGTCTTTGAGCAGAATATAATTGTCCAGATACCAGAGGCTTTCCTTGCTGGCTCCGCCCTGAGCCTGTGGCTGGGACATGCCGGGATGAGGCTGTTGTACCGTTTGAGGCCGGGCAGCCGCCGGTTGCGGAGCCGCATTCGGCATCGCCGCGGCCGGATTGGCCTGCGGTTTCGGTTGCGCCGGCTGCTGTTGAGCCGGAGCCTGCGGATTAACCGGATTTTGTTCCGTCAAATTATTTGGTTCCATATCAGCTCCTTAACTGTCTTTTCAATTTAATTTAGCCGCCGGGGTTTGTAAATTGTTTTCTCACAGCTTTACCCAATTATATGGTTCCCTGCGGCTTATAAGGTTCATTTGGGGCTTCTCCGGTCTCTAAATCGGCCAAACCGGGCCCGTCGCCGATGTCTTCGGGAATTTTAAATGTTTCTTCCTCCTTGGCGGTTTCAAGATTGTCATAAACATTATCCTGAAAATAAACTTCCCCGCTGTACATCGAGCTTAGTGAGGTCGTTTCGGTTTCCGCCAGTGTTTGCAAAGCTGTTTCGGGGCGATAGGGATCGTCTGTCGGAGTTGTTTCCGCACTTTCTGTTTGCTGCGGGAATTCGGCTGTGCTGCCGTCATCTTCGGGAACTTCTTCATATTCCCATTCCCAGTCGCTTCCTTCGCCGCTTTCGGCCTGATATGTTTCTTCACCCTCGGGAATTTCAACATATTCCCACTCACCGTCGCCGTTTCCTGCCTCGGCTTCTTCTTCCGGAACCTCGACATACTCCCAGTCTTCGTCGGCGCCGGCCTCGTCTTCGGGAATTTCGACATATTCCCAGCCTTCATCCTCACTTTGGGTTTGAATGGCAGAACCGGCATCTGCGGCAGAAGTTCCTTCGTCTTCGGAAACTTCTTCATAGTCCCATTCCCAATCCTGAGCCTCATTGCTTTCAGTGTCCGGGCCTGTCGGAACTGCTGCGGAGCTGTTCGCCGGTTGTGCCGTTTCGGCTGTGTTGCCGTCATCTTCGGAAACTTCTTCATACTCCCATTCCCAGTCGCCTTCCGCCGTATTTCCATCAACACTTTCGGCAACGCTTTCTTCTTCGGGAACCGCAACATATTCCCAACCCTCGTCGGTATTTTCTGCCGAAGCTTCGTCGGTTGCGGCAGTATCCGGCTCGGTCGCGGTTTCTTCTTCGGGAACGGCAGCATATTCCCAGCCTTCGTCGGCAATTTCTGCCGGAGTTTCGTCGGTTGCGGCGGTATCCGGCTCGGCAATGTTTTCTTCATCGGGAACCGCAGCATATTCCCAACCCTCGTCGGCATTTTCTGCCGGAGCTTCGGTGGTTACAGCGGTATCCGGCTCGGCCGCGGTTTCTTCTTCGGGAACCGCAACATATTCCCAGCCTTCGTCGGCATTTTCTGCCGGAGCTTCGGTGGTTACAGCGGTATCCGGCTCGGCCGCGGTTTCTTCTTCGGGAACCGCAACATATTCCCAGCCTTCGTCGGCATTTTCTGCCGGAGCTTCGTCGGTTACGGCGGTATCCGGCTCGGTCGTGGTTTCTTCAGGAGAAACTGTGTCTTCGCTAAGCGGAGAATTTTGTATCGGCTTGCTAATATCTTCCGTTTCCGCCGAAGAGGTATCGGACTCAATACCCCAGTCGGTGGCAATTTCCTCACTCGGTAAATCTACCGGTTCGGCAGGAATATTTTCTGCCGGAAATTCTTCCGTTGTCGTATGATATCCCCAGTCGTCATTGTCCGCAAGAACCGCGGAAGACTGTTCCTCAGAGACCGGTTCTTCCGTTTGAGCGGTTTGCTCCGGCTGAAGTTGGGACAAAATTTCTTCTGCCGGAACTTCGACATACTCCCATTGGTCTTCATCGGCGGCAGTATCTTCGGAAGCCGGAGAGAGTTCTGCGGTTTTTTCCGGTTCGGCCGCGGCAGACGGTACATCATTGTCAAACAGTGAGAAATCCAGACCGCCGTTTGATGCCTCTTGCTTCTCAGGGAAAGAAAAATCATTTGCTGCTTTTTCTGCGGGATCTTCTTCTTTTTGATTCTTTTTACCGCTCAGATTACTGACTTTGTCTGTCAGTGTGCTGACCTTATCAAACAGGGAAGAGGCCAGACTGTCCAGAGACAAACCTTCACTGTTTTTCTTTTTTTTCTTCTTCTTTTTTTTCTTTTTTTGTACGGCAATTTCTTCACCGCCGGCAATAATTTCAGTATCATCGTTGTCTTCGGTATCGTCGCCGAAAATTTCTCTGCTGATATCGGTGGTCTGAATAACCGGAGCAGCCGGCGCTGCGTTTATTTCTTCGTCAGGCAAGGGCCGCAGCGGCTCAGCCCGGGGAACCGGCGAAACATGGTAATCTTCCGGCACAGCCTGCGCCGCCGGAGCCGTATAGACAACGGGATGAGCCTGCAGAAATTTCAGGTTTTCTTTCTGCATTTCTTTGATGGCTGTAATAATCGACTGTGTCGAAAGCTGCTGGCTTTCTTTCAGAGCCAGCGTAATGATAGATGACAACTCGCTGGTCTGGGTTTTAGCCATTTCTCTGAACAGTTCCGACTGAATTTTGACAATGCCGTTCAGCATCTCATCCACCGGCGGAAAGGTTGCTGCGGTGTTTATCTGAATATTGTTGGCATTGTTGTTTGAACTTGAAGCATTGGCAGCCGTGTTGTTCTGAACCAGCATTTGCGCCAGCCGGTTTTGAGCCTCGATATTGGCCTTGTTGTTCTGAGCCATGATCTCTGCCAGTTTGTTTTGCGACGAAACAATAGCCTGTGTAACCGCTTCGGAATCTTTTTTACGAATATCGTCGTTGGCGGCAATAGCTTCTTTGAGCGCCGAGGCGATTTCTTTGGCAAAGGACGCATCAGCCGTAAACGTCGAACTTATCGGCTGGAAAACGGTTTTGGCCGGAGAGGCCTGTCCGGTTTGCTGTGCCTGTTGTTGGGCTTGTAGTTGCGCCTGTGCCTGAGCCAAAGCCTGCGCCTGGGCTTGTATCTGTGCCTGAGCGGCGGCGGCCGCTTCTTTCGCTGCCTGTGCAGCCTGAACGGCTATCTTGGCCTGAGCTTCTGCCGCAGCCCGGGCCGCGGCTTCTGCGGCTGCCTGAGCCGCAATCTGTGCCGTTTCGGCCTGAGTATCCGCAGAGGGAGTGTGATGCTGGTTATTTGCTTCAGCCAAAGCCGTTGCCAGAATTTTGGCCCGGGTCTCTTCTTCATAATCAGCCTGCGGTGCTGCATCGGGCGTACTGCGAACCAAACCGTTTTTTTCTTCCAGCTCGTCAACATACTGCTGCAAAACGGCTCCGCCCGGCAGCGAACTGAACATGCCGCGGATTTCTGCTGGCTGTTCCAATATCATTTGGTTGAAGGCTTGTTTTCTTTCGTCGGTAAAAATATGCAGCTGCCGGAAGATGTTTAAAAAGCGCTGCGCAATAATAACCGGGTCATCCTCTGTCCCGATTTTATTGTAGTTCTTTTTTGTTTTTCCGGCCGTTTCTATCAATTTTTTACCCGAATCTGTCTCTCATCAGTTTAAAATCTATCCATATTACCGATTTTACTTCTGATGTTGTAAATTTCA
>UMLL01088603.1_pt1 | contig 35658 bp, 25 predicted proteins | sample 1966591 | NCBI WGS metagenome assembly UMLL01 (sample SAMEA4836200, study PRJEB28245) | human gut metagenome | biome: gut microbiome; material: fecal sample | place: Denmark | collected 2008 | reverse complement strand
GTCGCCTTGCGACTCCAATTCCGTCTTCGAATAAGCAGACATCGTGTATAAGTGCCCCTTGAATAAGTTTTGTAGCTTCCTAGGCTTGTGCTATATCTTCAAATTTACTTTTCGTTTATCAACTACACTAAATAGATGAAGAACAAGGAAACACCCTTTTTATTCGTACTTTCGAGTTGGAATAACAAAGAGCAAACAGATGAGAAACAAGGTTTTGCTCCTCTTTTAACTATAAATAAACGCAATATTGAGATGAAGAACAAGGAAACACCCTTGTTACTCGTACTTTCGAATTGGAATAACAAAAATCAAACAGATGAGGAACAAGGGGTTTGCCCCCTTTTTTAACTATAAATAAACGCGCTATTGAGATGAAGAACAAGGAAACACCCCTTTGCGAACCCGCCTAACGTACTGATGTGTACGTGACGGGTGAACAAAAGGGTGTTGACGCAGTTATTCGCTCAATAGTGCGTTTATTCCAACTCGAATGCGCCGGTGTAAAGCTGATAATACCTCCCCCTCTGCGCTATCAACTGCTCGTGATTGCCGCGCTCGATAATCTCGCCGTGTTCGAGGACGCAAATCATGTCGGAGTTGCGGACTGTGGAGAGTCTGTGCGCGATGACAAAAACGGTGCGACCTTGCATGAGTTTGTCCATTCCCTGCTCGATAAGTTTTTCTGTGCGAGTGTCGATGGAACTTGTAGCCTCGTCGAGAATGAGCACGGGCGGATTTGCGACTGCGGCGCGAGCGATTGCAAGAAGCTGACGTTGACCTTGCGAAAGGTTTTCGCCGTCGCCTGTAAGCATGGTGTCATATCCTTCCGGCAAGTGGCGGATAAAATAATCCGCATTTGCGAGTTTTGCCGCGGCTTTGACTTCCTCGTCGGTGGCGTCGAGCTTGCCGAAACGGATGTTGTCGGCGACCGTCCCCGTAAAGAGGTGCGTATCTTGAAGAACCATTGCCATAGAGTGACGCAAATCGTCTTTTTTGATTTTTGTTATATTGATGTTGTCGTATCTTATCTTGCCCTCGTTTATATCGTAGAAGCGGTTGATAAGGTTTGTAATCGTGGTCTTTCCTGCGCCGGTTGAGCCGACGAGTGCGATTTTTTGTCCCGGCAACGCTTCCATTGTGACGTGTTTGAGGACGGTTTTTTCGGGAACGTAACCAAAAGATACGTCCTCGAATTCGACCTCTCCTCTCCACTTGACGTAAGTCGTCGTGCCGTCTGCTTTGTGGAAATGTTTCCATGCCCACTCACCCGTGTACTCGTCTGTTTCGACGATGTTGCCGTCCTCGTCCTCTTTTGCGTTTACGAGAGTTACATAGCCTTCGTCCTGTTCGGGTTGCTGGTCAATCAATTCAAAGATACGCTCCGCGCCTGCAAGTGCCATAAGAACGCCGTTCATTTGTTGAGCGATTTGCGAGAGCGGATTGCTGAATTGACGTGAGAATTGCATGAAGGATACAAGTCCGCCCCAAGTCATTCCTCCGAATCCGCCGATTGCCATAATCGTGCCGAGAATTGCGGTTGCCGCATAGGACACGTAGGACAAGTTGCCCATGATCGGGAATAGTATATTCGCATACGTGTGCGCCTTGTCGGAGTGATGGAACAAATCCTCGTTGAATTTGTCGAAATCGATTTTTTCCTCGTCCTCGTGGCAGAACACTTTGACCACTTTAAGTCCGTCGATATGCTCCTCGATAAAGCCGTTTATCGCGCCGGTCTGGCGTTGTTGACCGACAAAGTGCTTGCCGCTCTTGCCTGCGACGAACTTCATAATGAAAAGCATTATGACGAGCATAACCACCGAACAAAGCGTCAGCAGCGGAGATACGAGCATCATTGCGACAAACATACCGACAACCATAAGCAAGTTGCTGATAAGGTTGGGAATGCCGTTTGAAAGCAGTTCGCGCAACGTGTCCGTGTCGTTGGTGTAAAGGCTCATTATGTCGCCGTGGGTGTGAGTGTCGAAATATTTGACGGGCAATTTTTCCATCTTTTCGAACATCTCATCACGCACGCTTTGGAGAGTTTTGGTGGTGACTCTGACGAGAATGTAGTTGTAAAGATAATGAAGCCCTGCGCCCACGACGTACATTGCCGCCATAACGCCGACGATACCGCCGAAGTTTTGCATGGTGACTTCCGCCGCCCTTGCGATGATTTCCGCATTGGAGGTGACGTACACTCCGTTTGCATAAGCAAGAGGAAGGATATAGTTGTTGACGACAACCGAGCCGAGCATAAACGTACCTGCGATGTTGCAAAGCACGTTTGCGATCATGCAAATCAATGCGCCGATAAGTTGACCTCTATACGGTTTCCAATACCCGAGAATACGCTTCAAGGTTTGCATAGGGTTCTTTGCCCTAAACTTGTTTTGAGCCGCCGCTTTTTTGACGTTTTGTTTTTTGTCTTTACGCATTGACGCTCACCTCCTCGTCGCTTCCTTTCTTTTGGGAATTGTACACGTCCCGATAAATCTCGTTGGTTGCAAGCAACTCTTCGTGAGTGCCAACGGCGTCGATTTTGCCTTCGTTCATAACGATGATTCTGTCCGCGTCCTCGACGGAAGAGATACGTTGAGCGATGATAAGCACCGTAGTATCTCCGAATTCTTTTTTGAGTCCGGATCTTATTGCCGCGTCGGTTGCGGTATCGACTGCGGACGTAGAATCGTCCATAATCATGATTTTCGGCTTTTTGAGCAAAGCGCGCGCGATGCAAAGACGTTGTTTTTGACCGCCGGATACGTTGACGCCGCCCTGACCGAGTTCGGTTTCGTAACCGTCGGGGAAAGACATAATGAAGTCGTGCGCTTGCGCCGCTTTTGCAGCGTGTTCGATTTCCTCGTCCGTTGCGTCTTTGTTGCCCCAAAGCAAGTTTTGCCTTATCGTGCCGCTGAACAACACGTTCTTTTGAAGCACCATTGCGACGGAATCTCTGAGTTTGTCGAGCTTGTAGTCCTTGACGTTTATGCCACCGACCTTGACTTCGCCGTCCAAAACATCGTAAAGTCTGGGAATCAGCTGGACGAGAGTGGACTTTGCCGAGCCCGTGCCGCCGATGATACCGATGGTTTCACCGCTCCTGATATGCAAGTCGATGTTTTCAAGATTGAGAACATCGCGGGATTTCGAATAGGAAAAATCGACGTTGTCGAAATCGATACTGCCGTCTTTGACTTCGATGTCCTGTGAGTCTGGAGCGTCTTCGATGTCGATTTTTTCGTCGAGAATTTCAACGATACGATCGAGGGACGCACGCGAAAGCACGATGTTCATAAAGCCCATTGCCACCATGATGAGCGACATAAGGATTTGCATAATATAACTCAAAAACGCAGTGAAATCGCCGAGTTTCATGTTGCCCACGATGATATCGTTGCCGCCGAACCACGCAACGCAAATCATACACGCGTAAACCACGATTTGCATAAACGGGAATGCGATAACGATGATTTTTTCCGCGGAAAATTGAAGTTTTTGGACAGTTGAACTGACTTTTTTGAACTTGTCGATTTCGTTGTCCTCTCTCACGAACGCCTTGACCGCGCGGATACCTATGAGGTTTTCCTGCGTGGACTCGTTCATATCGTCGTATTTGCGGAGCATCTTTTCAAATCTCGGGAACACGACTTTCACACCCACGATAAGTCCTACGATCAAAACGGGGATCGCCGCGGCAAATATGAGCGACAAATCCGGGCTTATTGAGATTGACATGCACATTGCCAAAATCAACATTATCGGCGAGCGCACAAGCATACGGATGATGATTTGAAATGCCATCTGTATGTTGGTTACGTCGGTGGTAAGTCTTGTCACAAGGCTTGCGGTTTTGAATCTGTCAAGGTTTGCAAAGGAGAAGTTTTCAATCTTGTAAAACATCTTTTTGCGCAGATTTTTTGCAAAACCCGTCGAAGCGGTCGCCGCAAGTCTGCCCGACATCGTGCCGAAAAACAGCGATATCAACGCCATAACTATCATCATTGCGCCGCAAGTGACGATAAACCAGACGCGGTTGTTCATCGTAAACAACTCGAAGCCTTTGCTTCCAAGTTGAAGCGTAAACGTAAAAGACGTTGCGTCCTCAACCATACCTACGTTTACGATTTGCGCCATGATGAGCGGAATCAAAATTTCAAAAAGAACTTCCAGCGCAACCAAAACAGACGTGAAAATCGCGTGGACTTTGTACTCTCCCACGCAACTCGCCATCTTTTTGAGTCCGCCTTTGGATCTCGGTGCCATATTTTTTTCGTTTGCCATAATCACCTTAATTTCGCATAGCGCGAAGATGAAAAATATTTGCAAAAAGCAAAATGCTTTCATCGACCGTGCAAAAAAATCACGATCATATTTTATTTACAATTTATTAAAAAAAATGTCAATGATTTATGTCGAATTCTTATAAATATTAAATTTATTTTAATAAATATATACATCCTTGAAGGTCGAGTGATAAAATTTGGCGGCGCGAGCATTTTATTATATCGCAATGTATGTTCGCTTAACTTGACAAATGCGCCGTATTTGTGCGATAATTTATACAACAATTCGGTTTGGGGGACACGTTATGTCTGCACAAAAAGAAGATTTGCGCATCGTTCGCACAAGAAAGCTTTTGAGCAACACGCTGCTGGATATGATGGAGGAGGAATCCATCGAAAAAATCAGCGTCATAGACCTTTGCAACAAAGCGATGGTCAACCGCGCAACGTTCTACGCACACTTCGAGGACAAATACCACCTTTTGACTTTTGCCTTGGAAGAGCTCAAAGACGACCTCTACAAAAAGTTTACCAAGGATACCAAGTTCACCACCCCCACCGAAACGCTCAACTCGATGATTATGATGGCAGTCGACTTTTTCTTTGACAAGCACAACCACATCGCCAACATAATTCGCTTCAACAGAAACGGCAAAGTGATAAGCACTATACAGGATTCCATCGCACATTCCATCAAGTATCAGCTTTCGAAATACAAAGACACGTACGAAATCAAAATGCCCCTTCAAATTCTATCCACTTTCGTTGCGGGCGGCATGATAAACACGGTGCTTTGGTGCGTGGACAACCCCGGCAGATACACGTACGAAGAGTTTATCTCCTATGCAACCTGCCCTCTTGCCGAGCGTTGCTTTGTGAAAAAATAAAACAAATACTTATGAAAGACGAATTGCAAAACGCAGTTCGTTTTTTTTATTATTCCCCGAAAACCTTCGTCAAAAATCTGTTATACCGTTTTTGATTTTATCAAATAGAACATCCTATATGTTCCATATTTCGACCTAATGAAAAAAACTTAAAATTTTTGAGCAAAATATATTGACATAGCAAATTTTAGTGATATAATTAGCAATCGAAGATAAAGAGTGCTAACAAACAAGCACGGTGATTGCCAAAGACGTAAAAGCGTATGAAGCAATCAAAGGCTCAAAAGGCACGACACGGAACATATTTCAAAGGAGGTATGAACTATGGACACCAACAAATTTACGAAAAAAGCATTGGATGCAATAAATGCGGCGCAAAACCTTGCGCTTGAAAGACATCATCAACAACTTTGCAAGGAGCATATCGCGTATGCGTTGCTCAACGACGAGGAAGGGCTTATTCCGAAACTCGTCACAAAGTGCGGCTCGGACGCCCCTCAACTTGAGAGAGAGATTGACAGAATCTTGTCGCAAATGCCCTCTGTCACGGGCAACGGCGCAGGCGAGGTATATCTGTCGCAAGACTGCTCCCTTATGCTTTCGCAAGCGGAAAAAGACGCAAAGAAACAGGGCGACGATTTTGTGAGCGTCGAACATATCTTTGCCGCAATCCTCGACAACCCCACCCCTGCCCTCAAAGCAGTATTTGCAAAGTGCAAACTCACCAAAAAGGACTTTATGAGTGCGCTTTCGCAAGTTAAAACCTCGAAAGTGACAAACGACAGCCCCGAAGACACCTACGACGTACTCAACAAATACGGTCACGATATGGTTGAGAGAGCGGCGCGCGGACAACTCGACCCCGTCATCGGACGTGACGACGAGATAAGAAACGTCATTCGTATATTGTCAAGAAAAACAAAAAACAACCCCGTTCTTATCGGTGAGGCGGGCGTCGGCAAAACGGCAATTGCGGAAGGACTTGCCCAACGTATCGTCAGAGGCGACGTCCCAGAGGGACTCAAAGACAAACACATCTTCGCACTCGATATGGGCGCGCTCATCGCAGGCGCAAAATACAGAGGCGAATTTGAAGAAAGACTCAAAGCGGTTCTTGGCGAAATCAAAAAACAAAACGGCAGAATGTTGCTGTTTATCGACGAATTGCACACCATTGTCGGCGCAGGCAAAACCGAAGGCAGCATGGACGCAGGCAACCTTTTGAAACCTATGCTTGCAAGAGGCGAATTGCACTGCATCGGCGCAACCACGCTTGACGAATATCGCAAATACATCGAAAAAGACCCTGCTCTGGAAAGACGTTTCCAACCCGTCATGGTCAACGAACCTACGGTTGAGGACACAATCGCAATTCTGCGTGGCTTGAAAGAAAGATACGAAATCTTCCACGGCGTGCGCATACACGATCAAGCTCTCGTCGCGGCGGCGACTCTCTCGGACAGATATATCACCGACAGATTCCTCCCCGACAAAGCAATCGACCTCGTGGACGAAGCGTGCGCGATGATTCGTACCGAAATCGACAGCATGCCAACCGAAATGGACGTTATCAGCCGTAAAATCATGCAACTCGAAATCGAGGAAATGGCTCTTGAAAAAGAAACCGACAAACTTTCTATCGACCGTCGCGAATCCATCAAAAAGGAACTTGCCGAACTCCACGACAAATTCAACGAAATGAAAGCGCAATGGGAAAACGAGAAGAAGGAAATCAACAGCGTTCAGGACACCAAAGCCGAGATTGACCGCGTAAATCTTCAAATCGAAGAAGCAAAGCGCAACAGCGACTACGGCAAGGCGGCGCAACTTCAATACGGCGAACTGCCTGCCCTCACCAAGAAACTCGAAGAGGCTGAAAAGAAATCCGCAAACGGCTCTACCCTTCTTCGTGACGAAGTGACTGCGGACGAAATCGCAAAAATCGTTGCAAAGTGGACGGGTATCCCCGTAACCAAACTTATGGAAAGCGAAAAAGAAAAACTCCTTCACCTTTCCGACGAGCTTCACAAGAGAGTTATCGGACAAGACGAAGCGGTGCAAGCGGTCAGCGAAGCGGTGCTGCGTTCTCGTGCAGGCATATCCGACGAAAACAGACCTATCGGTTCGTTCCTCTTCCTCGGCCCTACCGGCGTCGGCAAAACCGAGCTTGCAAAGACGCTTGCTTCCTATCTGTTTGACGACGAGCGCAACATCGTGCGTATCGATATGACGGAGTACATGGAAAAATTCAGCGTATCTCGTCTTATAGGTGCGCCTCCGGGATACGTGGGATACGACGAAGGCGGTCAACTCACCGAAGCCGTGAGAAGAAAACCCTACTCCGTCGTGCTGTTCGACGAAATCGAAAAGGCACATCCCGACGTTTTCAACATCTTGCTTCAAGTGCTCGACGACGGCAGAATCACCGACAGCCAAGGCAGAACTGTCAACTTCAAGAATACGATAATCATTCTCACCTCGAACCTCGGCAGCGGCATAATCCTCGACAACATCGACAAGGACGGCAACATCACGGACGAGGCGAAAGCGCAAATCGACAAGTTGCTCAAACAAACCTTCCGCCCCGAGTTCCTCAACAGGCTTGACGACACCGTGTTGTTCACTCCGCTCACAAGAGAGAACGTGTACAAGATCATCGACATCATGCTCAAAAAGCTGGAATCGAGGCTCGAAAAGCAAAACCTCAAACTCGAAGTTACGCAAGCGGCAAAAGACCTTATCGTTGACGGCGGCTACGACGTGACGTTCGGCGCAAGACCGCTCAAACGTTATATCGAAAGCAACGTCGAAACCAAAGTCGCAAAAGCAATCTTGCAAGGCAACATGGACGAAGGCGACACAATCGTGGTTGACGCAAAAGACGGCGAAATCGTCGTATCGTCAAAACACTAAAAAAGTTCCACGGCGATGTGAACTCAAAACACTCATAATTTTCCCTATAAAAAGAAGCGGCGGATTTTGAATCCGTCGTTTCTTTTTTCAATTCCAAAATGTTCTATGTTGAGATTTGCACGGCAGCATTGCGCTCTCAATGACGTATGAAATAATCCATACAGCGCAAACGCCGCTAAAAACCAAAGCAATTTCAGCTGATTCTTTTCAAGTGCGGCAAGGCGTAGGCGAAAAACTTTTTGTAGGCGGCGCATTTGTCGAGGTCGATACGCTCGCGCTTGCAGCCGTTGCGGCACATATGATAGAAATTGCACTCCTTACATTTGTCCTCGATTTGCATACTTTCTTTTATGAATTCGGTTGCAACGGGGTGCTTTGACAGCGCAAAGAAATCGGTATCGTTGATGTTGCCCATATCGTAGCAATCGAGGCAATAAAAGTCGCACGGATAGACCTCGCCGTCCCCTTCGATGACGAATTGATGACAGCAATGCCCTTCCATACCGCACTGTTCGGGACACTCGAAATGCGCAAGGCGCACGAAGTTGTCAAATTGGCGGATTGAGGTGTATTTGCCGTCCATACAGTCTTTGAGATACATCGCAAAGCACTTTTGCAAAAACTCGGAATAGTCCTCGGCGGACATGGAATAGTTTTCCTCATCACTTGGGAACGGATCGTTGTAGGTGGTTTTTGAGATAGGCTTGCCGTTCTCGTCCACACGCAATGGTTTGAGCATAGGTATAAACTGCAAATGCTTGAAGTTTTGTTTTTTGAAAAACTTATAAATCGGCTCGATACGATTTGCAACCTGCTTTGTAAGCACCACGAGGATATTGAAATCCACGCCGTATTTTTGCATAAGTTTCGCGCCGTTGAACGCACGTAAAAACGTGGGATTGCCGTTTGCGTCTATGCGGAGCGAATCGGCAACCTCGTCGCCGTCCAAGCTCAATCCGACAAGGTAGCCGCCGCGCTTGAATATCCTGCACCACTCGTCGTCGATGAGCGTTCCGTTGGTTTGCACGCCTATGCTGACGGGCACGCGATTGACGTTCAACTCACGAATAATATCGTGCAGTTTCAAAAAAAACTCCTTGCCAGCAAGCAGCGGCTCGCCGCCCTGAAAGGAGAGCATAACCCTGTCGTGTCCTGCAAAATCGAAGGCTTTTTTGAGTGTTGAGCGCAGAGTTTTTTCGCTCATCATTCCGTGCGACGGCATCTCTCTATGGCTTGAGAGGTCGTTGTAAAAACAATATTTGCATCGCAAATTGCAATTTGACGAGGCAGGTTTAAGCATTATGCTTATGTTCATAAAACCTATTTTCCTTGTTGTTTCGCTTATTGTTGCGTATCGCAATCTTCGTCTTGGTCAAATACAATCTCGTATTGTGCGCTTTTGCTCACGGCATTTACGATTGCAAGGCGAGTTGCCTCGACTGCCGCCGATTGCACCGGTGCAAGATTGACTACGGGACGTCTGCCGCTTGCAAGGCAGAACATGGTGTCGCCGTCGTACATTGTATGCACGGGACGGATTGCCCTTGCAAGCCCGTTGTGGGATATGCTTGCAATCAAATTTGCCTCGACTTTGGAGAGTTTCGCATCGGTGATTATGCAACCTATCGTTGTGTTTGTCCCAAGCAAAAGTTTTGCGAATTCACCGTTTGCGAGGCATTTTTCCGTGTTGATAAACTCGCCGTTTCTCCCCTTTGCGCCTGCAATTATTTTGCCGCTTTCATCTACGACATCGCCCATAGCGTTGACAGCAACGACTGCCGTAACCGTGACGCCCGCCACTTTGACGGTTGCCGCGCCGATACCGCTCTTGCACGCGTTTTTCAAGCCTCTTATCTTGCCTACAGTTGCGCCTCGTCCTGCGCCGATATTGCCGAAATCGAGGGTTTTTGACGCATTTTTGCACGCATTAAGTCCGTATTGCGCGGTTGGATAGTGATATTCCTTCTGATTGAGGTCATAAAGCACCGCACCGCAAACAATAGGCACGATCTTGCCCATAGACTTGAATCCCTTGCCATTTTGTTTGAGATATTCCATAACTCCGACGGTGGATGCAAGCCCGTATGCCGAGCCGCCCGACAGCACGACGGCATTGACTTTTTGCATCATCTTCTCGTTGTGAAGAAGGTCGGTTTCTCTCGTACCAGGTGCGCCTCCTCTGCAATCCACGCCTCCGACCGCTCCGTTTTCGGCAAGGATTACGCTTACGCCCGTAAACTCGTCCTCATAGTGTCCTATCTTAAAACCGGAAGGTATTGTTACATTCATTTTCACACCTCAAAAAAGTCCTCCGAAAAAGAAGGACTTTCGTTTTTTTATTTGCACAAATCGTCTATGCTTGTCTGCTCATAGATGATGAACTTGTCAAAGAAATCCGCAACGTCCTTTTGCATTTGCTCGCCGCACCAATCGTAAAACACTTCGTATCTTGCGCCCGGATAGAGGTGAAGCTCGGTGTTGATTCCGTTTTGTCTGTACATTTTGTCAAGTTTTTTGACGCCCTTGCCCATTTGTCCGACAGAGTCCGCATCACCTGAAAAAATGCCGATTGCGGTTGCAGGATTGAGTTTTGCCTGCGCTTTTTTGGTGTACAGCTTCGATGTTTCTTTCATCATATAATAGTCAAAACCGACAGACATGTTTTGATGCGCAAGCGGATCTGCAAGCACATCCTCTCGTCTTGCCCTTACGCTGTTTGCCCATTGCAATTTGCCCTCGTCGCCTTTGAATTTTTGAAAATTGTCGCTCACCCAATTGACAATACGAGGACGCCAGTTTCTTGCCACAAGGAATATCGGCGCAACCACAATTTTGCCAAAAGTGAACAAGCTGCGCATATGTCCCGAACCTATGAGTGCGATTGCTTTGACGTCCGTCCCCTCCTGCGCAAACGCTTGCGAGAGGAAACTGCCATAGCTGTGTCCCATAAGAAACACTGGCAAATCATATTGAGATTTTAGCCACTCACGGAAAAACAATTCGTCGTTCAAAGTCTTTTTGAAAATGTTGCCGGGGTGTTTGCCGCGATTTTGGTCGGTTTCGGTCAAACCGTGCGCGCGGTGATCATCGCCGAAAACTATGTAACCTCTTGAATTGAGATAGCGTGCAAACTCGTCGTAGCGGCCCGCATACTCGCTCATGCCGTGCACGAGTTGTATTACGCCCTTGGAATTTTCCACGTCGTCCCAAAGCCTGCAATAAATCTCGGTGTTGTCAAAACTTTTGAGCTTAAACTCTTTCATATTGCACTCTCCGCACAAAATAAGGTTTATTAAGCACATTATAAACAATAAAACTCATTTTATCAATAGCACTTTGCAAAAATAACACATCAAAAATTGCAAAATTCGCAAAGGAGTGCTACACTGTATTTATGCAAGTATCCATAATCTTAAACTGCGGAAACGAAATAAAACGCAAAATAAAAGGCGACAAAGTCGTATGCTGTGACGGCGGTTTCAACGTATGCCCCGTCAAACCCGACGTGATTCTGGGCGACTTCGACTCCCTCGAAAAACCCGACAGCTCTGACATTCCCCTTGTCGAGCACAATCCGCACAAGGACGCAAGCGACGGCGAACTTGCCGTGTATTATGCAAAAGAGGTTTTGCATGCGGACTCAATCGTATTTTACGGCATAACAGGAGGACGAGTGGACCACGTGCTTTGCAACCTGTCCATTATGCGCCTTGCCGCAACTCTCGGTATGAACGCAAAGGCGGAAGAGGACGGACTCGATATACACTATGTCGAGGGCAAATTTGACCTCGCCACGCAAAAGGGCGAAACTATATCCATTATCCCCTACGGCGAAAGTGCGCTTGTGAGCGACTCTCAAAATCTCGAATATCCGCTTGACGAACTCCTGCTCAAATCCTGCGATTCGAGAGGATTGTCCAATGTGTCCCTCGGCGGCAAAATCCACATAAACGTCAAGCACGGCGGCGTTTTCGTGTTCCGCTATATAAAACGCTGAATCAATACGAAAATCGCAAAAAATTGCACGTTTTGCAAAATATTTGACAAAGGTCATACAAAAGTTGCTCGCATTCTTCAAAATTTTTTTGAAAAATGCGAGTTTTTTCAAAAAGTCCCAATAAAACCAAAACTTGATTTGTATATTTATCGAAAATACAAAATCATCGTTTTTCAAACCTTTCTAACAAAAAAGCACGGCATGCCGTGCTTTTTGAATTGTGTCCGCAAATGCGGTATTTTCTAAGTCACAACTCAAAACGCACTCCCTTGAAACGAAAAGAGAGAGGCGGTTTGCCTCTCCCCTTCTTGCCGATTGCAAATTGCAATTATCGATTGTCTTGGTTGTCGTTGCTATCCTTATTTTCGGATTTTGCTTGATTTGCGATGATTTGCTTGTCAACCTCGTCAAGCTCCTCGTCGTTGTCGACACCTGTTGCGCCGTTTGCGGTTTGAGTTGCCGCTGCGAGTTTGTTAACGTCGCTAGATTTTTGCATAAGTGCGGTGAAAGATTTTGACGCAAACAGCGTACTGCCTGCAACGAGTGCAAGTGCCATATCGACGAACGTAAATGAATTGTACGCCATGCTATATACTATTGCCGAGCCGTACTTGTCAAGGTCTGCGTAGTCGGCAAACGCAAATACGCCCGAACAAACGTGGCAAGCATATCTCAACACGACCGCTATTATACCGCCGAGCAAAAACGCCACGATTTTCTTTTCTTTAAACACGCCCTTTTCCATAAATATACCGCTTACTCCGATAAGACCGAACGCGAGAGGATAGTCGAGCAAGAATTGCATCGGGTGGATAATGAACGGATCTTGAAGCGCTTGAAGCACGCCGTAAATCGTGCACACCACAAGTCCCCTTCTCGTACCGAACATGCAGCAGTACACCATGAGCGGAAGAAGGCTTGCAAACGTAACCGAACCGCCCTGCGGAAGTTTGAAAAGTTTGGCATAGGAAAGCGCAAATGACAATGCGATTGAAATTGCACCGTACACAATGGAGCGCGTGTCGCTCATCTTGCGTTTGTCGCCGACAAACCACATAACCACCATAATCACCATAAACACGACCGCAGACACGATCATACCCACGAGGTTTGCGTTGGGATAGTACTCTGCGATATCTCCGTAATACTGCGCCATCAACACCATGGTTGAAATGAAGCAGCCGAGCAACAACGCCGCCGTAACTATAAGCGAAATCTTGACGGCTTTATCGTTGAAAAGCGAGCTTACGAGCATTGCGATTGCCCCTGCCACCGCCGTGATAAGCGTTGCGAGAATAGGATAGAAAAGTTTTGCTTGCATATCGTCGATATTGCATTGAAATTTGACGTACGCAAACACGACGACCATTGTGATTGCAAAGCCGGTTGCAATGCCTATCGCGTATTTTTTGTAGTCGTTGAATTTTTCTCTTTTGAAAAACCACACGAGCAATCCCACGACGATAAACGCCGCAACGAGCGCAACCGCAAGGTAGAGCGCAACGTATTGGAGTTTGTCGGAAAGTGTGTTAATGTCCATAAAAAAATCTCCTAACTTGTGCTTAGGAGAACTTGAAAAGAAAAGGCAATATCGAAAACTTTCGTTGTTTTTGCTTCCTTACGCGAGGATTAACTCACAAGTTTGAGGGTATCATCTCAGCTTTACAGCACCCCTAGCAGTGATTATTGTATTCGCGCGCGCCGTTTTAGTCAATCGTTTTGCGCAAATACGGAAAAAATCGCCCAAATTGCGACAATTTGCTCTATTTCTTGACTTAAAATACGATTGGTATTATATTATTTACTACATCAACAAAGGAGAGATAACACAATGAAAAAGCAATTCAAGAAGCCCGAATTTAAGCTTCTTAAAGAATTCAAAGCATTCATTACAAAAGGCAATGTTGTCGATCTTGCAGTTGGTATGATTATAGGTGCTGCATTCACCGCAATCGTAACCGCTCTTGTCAACAACATCTTCAAGCCCCTCATCAACGCAATCCCGATGGGTGATTTGCAAGGCCTTATCACAATGCTCGTTGCAAAAAATGCCGATGGTCTTACGGCAGCGGAGTGTGCGAAACAAGGCATCGAATTTGTTGCGGATATGTCAAAATCCGTATATATCGATTGGGGCGCGTTTATAATGGCAATCATCAACTTCCTCATCACCGCTTTGGTGCTGTTTGCGCTTGTCAAACTCATCAACATGGTGCGCGGAGGATTTACGGGACTTACCCGCGACACCAAATTCCTTGAATCGCTCACACCCGAAGAGAAAGCCACAATCAAAGGTAGATTTGCAACCAAAAAGGAACTCAGAGCAATCAAAGCGGCTCGCGACGAAGCGGCTGCAAAGGCGGCGGAAGAAGCAGCGGCTCTCGAAGCGGCAAACAAGCCCGAAACCACCGACGATTTGCTTCGTGAAATCCGCGACCTTCTCAAAGCGCAACAGGTTGACAAGGCAACCGCCCTTCTGGACGAAACAAAAAACAAATAATCCGAGTTTACACAAAACAGCCGCTCGGCGAGCGGCTGTTTTAATGTCGGCGCAAATCGTGTTTTGCAAGATAGCAAACCCAAAGTTATTTTGACGAGGGAAAAAGCTCGTTACATTGCATTGTCGCTCTTGACTTTTTGAGAGCAAAGTGCTACTTTATAGCGGTGCGTAAAACGCGCAATGGAGCGGAATTATGATTGTTTCAACACTATCCATGATGGAAGGCAACGGCATGGCGGCATATATCATCCTGCTTGCGCTCGGCATCATCTTTGTCGTCAAAGGCGGGGATTGGTTTGTGGACGCGGCAAGTTGGATTGCCGAGGTGTCCGGCATCCCGACTTTTATCATCGGCGCGACAATCGTCAGCGTCGCAACGACGATACCCGAAATTTTGGTTTCGAGCATATCTGCGGCGCAAGGTCAGGCGTCTATGGCAATCGGCAACGCAGTCGGCTCGGTCAACAGCAATATTGCTCTTATCATGGCAATCTCGCTTGTGTTCACCGCCCCTGTTTTCAAACGCAAAGACTACGTTTTTAAGGTTGCGATTTTGCTTGGCACAATCGCTCTTCTGTGGGGACTCAGCGCAAGCGGCGAATTTAATTGGTGGAACGCAATCATCATACTTGCAATGTTTGTGCTGTTCCTTATCGAAAACGTCATAAGTGCAAAAAAACACTCCCAAACTCTAATCAACGACAAAGGCTTTGAAAGCATAGATGAAAACAAAACAAAGGGCGAGGGCATTTTGTTTTCATACTTCCAAAGACAAGAGAGCAAAAAAATAGTCCTCAAAAAAACGGGCATGGTCATCGAGAAAAAGGACATCGCAAAAAACGTTGTTCTGTTTGTTCTCGGTGCGGCAACGATTTTTGTCGGCGCGCAACTTATGTGTGACAACGGCGCAGAACTCGCTCGCGCACTCAACGTCCCCGAAGGCATCATCGGCGTTACCATTCTTGCAGTCGGCACGTCTTTGCCCGAACTTGTCACCGCAATCACCGCTATCATAAAGAAAAAATCAGATTTGTCGGTTGGCAACATCATAGGCGCAAACATCATCGACTTGTCCTTGATTCTTCCAATTTGCACATTCATCACAATGGGCAAAACCGGCAATCCCCTGCCTGTAGACCCTCAATCGCTCACAATCGATTTCCCCTTCTGCCTTGCCGTGGCAGGATTTGCGCTCATTCCACCTCTTGTCATGGGCAAATTCAAACGTTGGCAAGGAGCGCTGTTGCTTGCAGGCTATGTGACCTACGTTGTGCTTCTTATCCTCAACACGACAGGCGCAATCAAGATTTTCTGATTCAAGAGCCAAAAGCCTAAAACGCAATCGAAAAAGCGACGGATTTTCCGCCGCTTTTTGATTGTCATACGCATTGATGTTTTCTTTTCAAGTACGGTTTTTTATCGTTTTCCTCTTTTTTTTCAACTTAAATATGCGCTTTTATGATTTTGGGAATATCGCAGTTTTTAAGCAAAAATTCCGAGTTGAAATAGGAATAATCCGCCACTTTGAAGTCGATGCCGAAGAAGAACGCTCCGACGTCCGAATCGGAGTGCGATTTCTTTTCCCACGCATAGTAGACCGTGCCGCTTGCACAGTCGTACCTGTTTGGAAGATTGTTTTGCTTGCTCACGCTCAATCCGCCCGTTTCGTGGTCGGCGGTGACGATGATTGCGGTGTCGTTTCTATCCCCTATCCAATCAAGAATCATAGCAATGGTATCGTTGAGTGCCTTCATTGCTTTGACCATATTGTCGAAGTCGTTTTTGTGCGAGTACTTGTCAACGTGCGCCTGCTCGATCATCAGCACAAAACCGTCCTCGTCCTTTGCTAAAAAGTCGATTGCAAACTTGCTTGCGTCTTTCAAAGACACCGTGCCGCCGTTGCCGCCCATATCGAACAGACAGTACGCCTTTTGTGCGTCAAGCACGGCTTGTCTGCTCCCAAAATCGTTGCAAAACGCATATCCCTCTTGCTCGATACTGCCCTGTTTCTTTGCGTAAGAGTCGCTTGACGCTCCGCACAACAAATCCACACCCGACTTGATTTGGCTTGCAATGATATCGTCGGTGTCCTTGCGGCTCATTACGTGCGCGCTGAACGATGCAGGCGTTGCTCCGCTCAATTTGTCCGACGTCACGATACCCGTGGCTTTGCCTTTGCTTTTGGCAACGTCAAGAATGGTTACGGTATCCCTGCCGTCCTTGTCCTTGCCTATGCACCCGTTTTTGGTCAAAACTCCCGTTGCAAGCGCAGTGCCTGCCGCCGCAGAGTCGGTTGTTTTCGTCGCTCTGAACTTGACGCTCGTAAGCGAATCCGTGTTGACGGACGCTCTCTTCCAATCACCGAACGTGCAAGCCTCGCCGCTTGTCATCGCGCCTGCCGCAACGTGTTCAAGCCCCATTCCGTCACCGATAACGTATATGAAGTTCTTGACCTTTGCACCCTCTTTGCACTCGACGTTGAGCGCGTCCACCACGCCGCCTGCGCCGCCCGATGCCGAACATGCCGCAAACGTTGCCAGCACCAGTGCCAGCACAAATATCAAACTTGCGATTTTCAACAAATGTTTTTTCATATCTCCACCGCCTTATATCCAAATTATACTTTCCCCCACATACAAAGTCAACGCCCAAAAATCGCAGTATTCTCAAAAAAACAAATCCAAAACTTGTCGCAAACTTCAAGTAAATTCTCAATCGAAGACAAAGATTGTTGCACCGATAAATTATAAAAAAAGCCCCATCCATACCGGTCAAAACATCACCGGTGCGGATGGGTACCTATTGGTGGGAAGCCCGTGACACAAGTTGAATAATCATTTCATTGTGCTTGTGCTCCGAGTTTTACATTGCCTTTCGGGGTGACGGTTTAGCACAGAGAAAAGCCTATATCAACGGCAAAATTATTGCTTGTTCGATATAGGCTGTTTTGTTGTAAAACGCAATAATTTATGCTGTCCGTTGACATAGGCATCTTGTGATTTGAAGTGATACGTTTTTGAGTTTTCTCGGTGCTGCGCCGTCTTGTTGCCGAAAGGCAAATAAAACTCGGAGCGTATATACAAATGAAAAACCACATCAAAAATTATGACGTTTTCAAAGAGCCAATCTCAGAAAACAACGTTCTTGCAATGGCAGAACAGTTGGCGATGTATGAAACACGATTCCTTATCGGTTATATGGGAAACAGAATGCAGAAAATTTATGCCGACCTATGCGTTGATATAAAGCGTAAAAACGATATTAACCACACTTACAGCGACAGTTATGATTTAGTTCAAGAATGTGCGCTATTCCTTTGTAATCATTATGGGAAGCGATTAAATGACGTTTTGACATATGATAAAAAGGGCAAGGCAATAACAGTCAAGATTGCGTGCATGAGAGCAATGTCTAAACTTATAACCCGCAAAACAAGCGATAATTACCGCTCCGTGAGCTTTGATGCTTTAACGCCCGTCAGCGAGCCGTTTTGCGAGATTGAAGAAGATGTTGTCAAAGACTATACCATCTATGATTCAATCGTTGACAGCCTTAATCTGACGGACAATATGAGAATTGCGCTCGAATGCAGACAAAACGGATTGAGTTATCCCGAAATCGCCGCCATACTTGAACGAGCGCAATCCACCGTGTTTGAATACTTCATCAAAATGCGACAACGCTATGTTTCGTTTTATAGGTAATGACGGAATACAACTTCATTCTATTTCATGCATCTTATAAAAATTCTAAACTCAAACCGACTGGCCATTTGGTATTAAAAAATGAAATTAATTTTACTCGTTGACTTGCTCGTAATAATATGAATAGTCGATACCTTTCATAAAAATTTCACGATTGTTTATATCTTCGGTCAGCGCATTCTTGATTAAATTGAAAATATCAGTTGAATCGACGGGACTTTCTTGCATTGCGGTGAGATAAGTCTTTTTATCGATCTTGCTCCAATCAACGCACTTTTTTAGATGCTTTTTCAAAATCAAATCAAGCCAAATACGCGTACTTCTGCCATTGCCTTCCATAAACGGATGCGCAACGTTCATCTCGACGTATTTGTCGACAATTTGTTCAAGCGTATCAACGGGCATATTCTCAATTTGGCGCAAATTTTCTTGCAAATACATTGCCGGTGCAAATGCAAAACCGCCCTTCGCTATATTCATTGTGCGGATTTGTCCTGCAAAATCATACAAACCACCGAAAATATACGCGTGTATTTGTTGTAAACCTTTTACAGTGCCGACTTCGATTTCGTTTATCATTCCCGACTCAAACAATTCGTACGCTTTCTGCTTGCTTTTATCGTCAAGTGACGTCCCCATTCCCTTCAACCACTTCTCAAACACAAGTGATTTTTTGCTTGGAATGAGTGCAATAAGAGTATTCACGCCATTGTCGTCGACAACGTCGGTCATATATTTCTTGCCGTCGGCAGCGGTCAATTTCAGTTGTCGACAAATTGTCGACAACTCGCTTTTTCTGCGTTTGAGAGCGTTCCAGTACGAGCGCGGATTCGAGCTTTTTGTGAGTGCTTCCGCTATATCGGTAGCACAAAACCACCATTTGGAAGCATCATCATCCCAAACGGCTCTTACGGGTATATCTTCAAAAAAGCGAATTGATCTTTTGATCACGCAAGCACATCCTAAATCATATGATTTATTTTATCATACCATTTACAGCCCGACTTTTCAACACCTGAATGCATTAATCAACAACTTTGCATACACATTGCTTAAATTATGAAGTTTATTTATTCATAATATCCATAAGATGTTGATATGTGTCGGCGACGCCGTAATGAACCGTGCCATTGTTTAGGCTTTCAAAAAGCCGTTTGGCACAACTGATTTTTGCACTTTCGACTTTTTTCAGTTGCAAAGAACTCATACTGCCCTTCGTCTCGGCAATAAAGTAAATATATTTTACTTTACCTTCATAAAACGCGATTGCCCAATCCGGCGAATAATCGCCCACGGGTGTCGGGATTTTGAACGTTTTGGGAAGTTTTGCATACACGCAAACGTCTCCGTCATCGTGTTCGAGACTGATTGCAAAGTTCTTTTCAGTTTCACTATCAGTTACAACATAAGGCGTAATATGCCTTGACGCTTGTACTGCGCGCGTAAAGTCGATAACGCCCTTTTCTGCGGTGAAAATATCGCTTGAATACGGTTGTTCTTCCGTCACGTTATACTTGATTTCGTCAACAATCATCGTTGCTTTTTGCTCGGTGATAAAACGAGTGGCGCGCGTGATAAAATCTTCGGGGTTGACCTTGAACATTGCAAAAACGTCAGGTCTGATGCCTTGCAAAATTCTCACCACAGTCTTTCTCGTAAGATTTGTGCCTTGCGCAATTTTCCCTACAAGGTCGTATTCCACATTCGATCCGCCCGTACCGCGCAATGTCGTCGTTTTAGTCTTTCCTTCCGCAAAATCAAACGAATCCTTGCTTTGCGAACCGATTGTACGCACATACGTCAATTCAGTAACGTACATTTGCTCGTCAATCGCCTTGATTGCCTTTTGAATTAATTCTTCACTGTCAAAAGACACGGTATAAGCATACTTGTGGTTGATATACTTCCACAATGTTTGAAACTCTTTCTTTGCGAAGTTCTCGTTGAGCTCGTTTTCGGTGATTTTGGGTTTGTTTGCCTGTTCGATAATCTCGTCAAACACCTTTTCGTCAAACACGCCTTGAACGAGTTTGTGAACACCGTCTGCGATACATTGAAGCTCTATCGGAAGTTGCGCAAAAGATCCGTTTTCTTGGTCGTCCCTATATGTATCGGTAACGTTTCCATCATAATCGATATAGTGGTTCTGAATAAGATAAAACTCGATTCTATTGGCCTCTTCTTTGCTGATTTCGTGATTTTGCCCGTCTGCCGTTTTGATAACCTTGCCAACAAAATACTCTTTTGTGGCTTTGGTCGGTCTTTCGTAAAGCGTATCTTTGATTTCTTTTTGCAATCCTCCGACAAAATCCTTGTAACTGTCGCTGGCAATGACGGTAAGCACGTTTATATCATGAACTTTTATACTCGATACGCTCGCGTCCATTCTATCGCCGAAACGGTTGACGCAAAGACGCATACCGCGCCCCACTTCTTGACGTTTGTTTATAGTGCTATTTGACTGTTTAAGTGTGCAAATTTGGAATACGTTAGGGTTATCCCACCCTTCACGCAACGCCGAGTGCGAGAAGATAAATCTCGTAGGCTCTTCAAACGAAAGCAGGCGTTCTTTGTTTTTCAATATCAAATCATACGCCGAAATATCGTCGCAAACGCCCTTTTTCTCGACAGAGTTTACCACTCGATTGGTCTTTTTATCTATGGAAAAATAGCCCTTGTGGGTATCGTGCACGTCAATGCTTTTGAGATAACGAATATAAGGCGTATCTTCAAGGCGGATATAATCATTAAGGATGTTGGTGTATTCTTGCTCGAACATCAAACCAAAGTCGCCTAAAACCTCGTTTCCGTCCTCATCGTATTGTCTATAATGCGCAACTTCGTCTATAAAGAACAACGACAAGCATTTTATGCCCTTGTTGTATAACTTCTCTTCTTTCTCAAAGTGCGAAAGTATTGTTTCGCGGATTTGAATACGGCGCATATCACGCTCGGATATATCACCGCGCACTTCGCCCACGCCAATAGTTTGCCCGTTCAAAAACGTGATTGTGTTGTTTATCGGATTGATCTCTTTGACGACGTATCCGTTTTTGTACTGTTCGAGAGGCGGCATATTTCCGCCTGCGGACATCTCGTAAAGATTGTCACCGATGCCGACGATACGAGTTTCACGACTTATGCCTTTGGCATAATTGATTTCAAAAGCAATGCGCGCCATAGGCGGTTTTTTCGGATCGAGCAAAATCTGCGACACGTACACAAATCCGTCCGTACCGCGCAAATTGCGCAATTCAAAACCCTTGACTTCAATCTTCTTTACAAGTTTCTTTTTGTAAGCGTCAAGTGCATCAAGCACGTATACGAGATTGTGCACGTCTTTGTGCGTTGCCGAATAATTGAGTGCAAACAACGGCTTGAACAGTTTTATACTCTCTTGCGTTGCATTTCCGCTCAACTTTTGCGGTTCATCCAAAATGACGATAGGTCTGTTTGCCGCAATAACGTCAATCGGACGACGAGAGCCGAAACTGTCTTGCTTGCTGTATATAATGCGCGCGGCCTCATTTCTTGCGCCTTCTTTGAGCGATGACGCAAACGCCTGCGCATTGATTATCATCACGTAAATATCTTTGCTTGCCGAAAAATTGTCCAATTGATTGAGATTCTTGCTGTTGTATATGAAATATCTCGCTTTTTTGCCGTAATACTCAAAAAAGTGATCTTCCATCATCTCAAACGACTTCTTTACCCCCTCGCGAATGGCTATGGACGGCACAACGACGATAAACTTGCTCCACCCGTACTTTTTGTTGAGTTCGAATATAGTCTTTATGTAACAATACGTTTTGCCCGTGCCTGTTTCCATCTCGATGTCAAGACTGCAACGGCACGCTTTGCCAAACGGCGTTGACAAATCGGAAGACTGCTTGATGTTGCCCGCAAGTTGCAATGCACGAATATTGTCCAAAAGTTGTGCGTCCGAAAGCTCGATATTTGCATTTTCAAATCCACTTCCGTCGCTGTCCACAAAATAGACGTCATCATACAAAAGCGAAGTCTGCACGCTCTGCTGTTGCTTGCCCAAATCGCGCAAATATGACACACGATCCTTGAAAGGTTGCCCGTCAAAGACCTTGACCACCGCATTTACGGCATCTGTTTGATAATCTTGTATCTTAAATTTGAATTTCATTTGTATCCCTATTTAATCGACTCTTTGACTATTTCGATATAATCAATAATGATAGAGTGTATATCGTCTTCCTCACAATTCTCAAAGATTTCATAATCAAAGGTTTTCCACCACCATTTATCAATTTTCTTGTAGAGTTCTACCATTTTCAAGAATCTATCTCGTTCTTTTTCGCAAACACCGTTCACCATTCTATCGAGCAACTCGTGAGCAAAAGTATTTCTACACTCTTTTAATTCTAAAAACAGATTGTATTCTTCTTCATTTATAGCACCATTGTCCATTAGCCATAAAAACTGTGCTTTTACTTCCGATTTGTTTCCTTTATCGTCAACTCTTCGTTCGCAGAACATATTTTTATACCCATCACTTTTGATATAATTGATTTTGCCATTTTTTATTACACTGTTTTCACAATACAATCCTTTAATGTGATTATCAACATAATCCGTTAGGTTTTCAAACACTACAATGAACACTGCAAAAAATTGCAGATTCTTTTTTAACTCGTCCGCATTGTACACGTTATCAATAAAGTCATCACAAGACATCATCACAGCACTTTCCTTGTTGTATTTGGTGAATAGGTTGCAAAGATTTGATCAAAGTTTGCGCCGACAGAATCGGAAGAAAGACCGCTGTCACGGAATACGGCATAAAGCGGTTTGAGTTGCGCAATGGTCTTCACCACGTCTTCGGTGACATTGCTGTCAAAGCACGCAACGAGATCGTTGTCATCAACGACAAAAACGTGCTTGCCTGCAATCTCTCTTTCCTCTATCTTGGCGGACAACGGCTTGCCAAGATCAAGCATAACTTGAAATAACAAATCAAGCGGTGTTCTGTCCGCTTTGATGTTGTCTTCAAGTTGACCTAAAAATCCTTGCGAATAATCCGACGGCTTGTAATACACATCTTTCATGTTGGAAGAATCGAGTTTAAGCACACGGAATCCAATATCGAGGTCTTGTGTTGTAAGCGGGTTTTCTTCCTTGATTTTTTTGCCGGCACGACGAATGCGTTCCTTGCCTATCTCGCATATATTGCCGTATCCTGCCTTGAACGCCTCGCTCTTCTCGTCGCACTTTTCGGGCAGTTGCACCATAATATACTTTCGATTGCCGCAATCTTCCGCGTTGAGTTGCATTACGGCGTGTGCGGTTGTTGCAGAACCCGAGAAGAAATCGAGAATGAAATCGTTTTTATTCATCCCAATTTGTAAATATCTGGTAATATATTTTAACGGTTTAGGACTAGTGAAAACAGCACCATCAAACAACTCTCTAACTTCTCTAGTTGCAATTTGATTATGTCCAGCCTCTTCGAATGTCCACAAAGTCATGGGGGTTACGCCATCTTGCACTTCGCTCAAAAATAGTTTTGGGACAGGTGAATTATTTCCATCAAAACCAAACCAAATTCTATTGTCCGCTCTCATCTGTTCAAATTTTTCTTTAGTAAACCTCCAACAATATCCGCTTGGCGGTAAAAATTTCTTTCCAGTAGGTCCAGTAATTTCATATATTTGTTTCGGTACAGCTGGACCTACCGTCAAATTACCAACCTTCCAAACACCTCTTGGATCGTTATCTAGATTCCGATAATCCTTGTTTTGTTTTTCGCTGCGCGGGAGCAAATTCATTTCAAACAAATCAATGCTTTTTGCATATACATAGCAGTATTCATGGCTTTCTGAAAAAAACTTTTTCAAACTAATAGGCGCATAGTTGCGCTGCCAAACTACACAAGCAACAAAATTTCTTTCACCAAAAACTTCATCGCAAACTTTTTTTAGATTATCGTTTTCATGGTCATCAATACTAATAAAAATTGCCCCATCATCAGAAAGCAAGTCTTTTGCTACTTTAAGTCGCGGGTATATCATATTAAGCCAATCGGTATGGAAACGTCCGTTGCTTTCAGTATTTTGGAAAAGCCTGTTGCCTTGCTCGTCATAATCACCGGACATCTCACTCCACTCTTCACTATCCACTTTGAAATCATCGTTATAAACAAAGTCATTACCCGTGTTGTAAGGCGGATCTATGTATATCATTTTGATTTTGCCAAGATATGTTTCCTGCAACAGTTTAAGCACGTCAAGGTTGTCGCCTTCGATGTACAGATTTTGAGTATGATCGAAGTCCACGCTTTCTTCCTTGCAAGGACGCAAAGTGGCAGAAATGGGCGTGTTGGCAAGAAGAACTGACTTCTTCTTGTCCGGCCACGTCATCTGATAGCGTTCTTCTTTATCGTCTATGAGTTCGGCAGACAATTCTTGTTTGAGCACGTCAAAATCTATTGCCAACGTAGGTTTGCCGTCACGCAACACTTCGGTCACTGCATTTGGGAACAGTTTTTGTATCTTTTCCACATTCATTTGCACATTGTCCATCGACATCATTCTCAATTTATCCATTGTTGTTCTCCTTTTCGTAATTATTGATAAAATTCTCTCCAAAGTCATATTCTTTCCCTAGTTTAATTCCTGACCCTTTTAACCATTCTACGTAGCAAACAAGAACGCGCTCTCCTTGTTCAATTAATTCAACGGTTTTTCTTGCTACTACATCCAACTTAATAGACTCATGGCTCAAATAAAAATCTAAACTCACCAAGGCTTTTGAATAACTATAAAAAGTAGTTAGTACCTTTTTTAAATCCTTATCTTTAACACATTTCCCTTTGTAATAAATCAATAATGCACTATAAAGTCTAAAAGTTTCATAACGCATTAATTTACATTCTTCAATAAGGTCTACAACATCTATTTGTTTCTTAACTAACAACGCAAAGTTTTCTCTCGCTTGAGTAAAATCCGAACTTTGTTTTAATACTTCATTTTCTATATGTTGTTTCTCGGTAAAATATCCAATTATAGCAAAACAAAACGACATAAGCGTGCTTGCAAAAAAGCCTATTGATATATCAACACCAACATTACAACTTTTTATCTCACAGGGAATATACACCGCAAGCGACGCTATTAAAATTGCAAACGATACACAAGCAATTATTCTATTATATTTCATACTATTTCGTCTAATTCCTTTTTCATTTGTTTAAGTTGCTCGTTGAGTTCAAAGCGTTTCTTGGATTGCTTTTCGACATCCACTTGGCGTTGCAACTTGTCTATTTCTTTTTTGAGTTTTGTCACTTGCTCGTATCGCGCGACAAAATCGCTTGTGTTTTCTTCATAGACGGCATCGAGCGGTATCAGCGTGCATATCATCGCTTTGTATATCTCGTCAAGGCTTGTGACATCGAGCGGTACGGTGATTTGTTCGCTTTGATCTTTCCAGTCCGTGGCGTAGTATTTGCCTATTTTCACACCCTTTTCCGTGCGTTCTTTGTATGCGCCGTACAACATCTCTTTTCCGTCGTGATGCAGTACAAATATCGTGTGGAGATTGATGGCTTTGTCGAGCGCCGAGATAAACAATGCAGGAATAGCCTTTGACGACAGTTCTATGTCAAAGACGTAAATCTCTTTGACTTTCCCCTTTGCCGGCAAATTGAGCGTGTCACTTGACAGTACGTTTGCAAGAGTCACGGACAGCACGGTTTTTGCATCCGCCCTTACCGCTTTGTCTGCCGACATAAGTTTGAATAGTTCTTGAAATCGGAATTTTTTATTAACTTGGGTTTTACTGCTAAAAACGAACATACTCTCACTCCCTCACAACGACGAATGCGACAAGTTCAAAGTCGTCAAGTCCGCTTATTGATTGTTGGAACAGAACTTTGCTCCCGTCTTTGAAAAGCGAATTGAGGTCGTTTTCTTCTTTCACTTGGATTATTGACGCAACCGCGTCTTCCAAAAGCGCACTGTATTTGTCCATTTTCAAGCCGTCTTTGGTTTCTTTGTTGAAAGCACGGCAAAGTGTAGCAATAGGCTCGCTAACGCCTTTTGACGTTGTGCGCAAAACGTCAAGAATTTGTTTGACGTCAAGGTGGTTGTATACAACTTCGCCGCTGTCTTTGAGATATACGAGATAAAACGGATGCAAACGGTTTTGTTTGTTGATATTCACGCCGTTGTTGCGATTGCAAAGCACAAATATAATGCCGGGTTCAACGCCCTTTTCTTTATCCGCCGCCACGACTGCGTGCAATCCTTTCGTCACGCCTTTCGGCTCGCCGTGTTCTTTTTTGTATGCTACGAGATCCATCACAAAATCGTTGAGCCCGAGATCGGTGATGGATATGTTGCCGTCCACGTCTTCGAGATCTTGAAGCGTGCCTTCTTGCAGTTTTTTGAGTTGCTCTTTGCGATAATCCATCTCTTCGTTTTCGTCGGAGATGATGTTGTCATCGGCAGTTGCGGCTTGGTTGACTATGGTCATTCTTGCAGATACGCGTTTTTGCAGATTGATATATTCGTCAAGCGTGATGTCCGGCCAAAAGTTTATAAGTTGAATTTTGTCGTTCTTGCTTCCGATACGGTCGATTCTTCCGAATCTTTGCACGATGCGCACGGGATTCCAATGTATGTCGTAATTTACACATACGTCACAGTCTTGCAAGTTTTGACCTTCCGATATGCAGTCCGTGCCGATCATAAGGTCGATAACGCTATTGTCACTCGGATATATGACGTCTTTTTGCTTGGAATCGGGCGAGAATAACGTAAGCAATCTGTCAGTTTGCAAATTTCCGCCGATGTTCGTCTTGTTGTTGTGTCCGCCGGCGATTTTTGCAGAATACAAGCCGTACTTTTTGAGCATATACGGCGCAAGTTCTTGATATAGATATTCCGCTGTGTCTGCAAATGCGGAAAACACAAGGACTTTTTTGTTGCCTTGATTTATGGGATTGTTTATCTTTTCGTCAATGATTGCTTTGAGCTGAGACAGTTTTTCGTCTTGATCGGGCGTGACTTTTTGCATATCGGCATAGATCTCGGTCAATATCGCAATATCGTTTTGTATATCACGACGCCACGTATAAACGTCGATATCCGACAAGCGAATATCAATAATTTTGCCCGTATTCTCTTTGGAAAACGAGTACATTTCGTCATCATCTTCGTCTTCGATGACAAACGACGACACTTCCCTCGTTATTGACAAAGACTTCTCGCCGTTTTCAAAGCGATTTATCAAATCAATCATCTCTTGATTTGTCTTAATGAGCGATTTAAGCGTGATTCTAAACGCTTGCACACTGCTTTCAAGTCTCTTCAACAAGTTGATTGTCATCAACTTCTTTATTCCGCTTTCACGGTTGATTTGACGCGTGAGCCCTTGCCCCAAGGCGTTTGCATTCTTATCTTCACTCTGCAAATCGATCTCGTATTTTGCCTCGTATTCATCTTTTCTTGACGGGAAAAGCATAGCAAGCGGTGAGTATACGCTCATCGTGGTCGAAAGCAGTTTTTTGTAAATATCCGAGTATTTCATCACACTCGTATTTTCGGTGAGTTTCGGATAACACGAACGCGTAGGCAATCTCTTTGGGAAAGTGCCTATATCGTTCATATCGTAGAATTTTTGAATGTGCTTACGACTGCGCGCAATCGTCACGCTGTCAAGTATTATGGAAAAATCGATATCGAGTTTTTCAATCAAGTCTTTTGCGTGTCTTTCGTTTGAAGGCAGTTGACTCCATGCATTGAAAACCTTTTGCGCATTGGCAAACACCACTTGCACCGACTTTGACAAATCAAGCGACTTGTTCATCTCGCCCATATCCCCGGCGTATGCCAACAAAAGTTGGTTCTTCAAGTCGTTGTATCGATTGTTGACAGGCGTTGCAGACAACATCAAGACTTTCGTTTTTACGCCGTCTTGCATTATGCGCTTCATAAGAAAATCGTATCTAGTGTCTTTATTTTTGTAGTTGGAACGATTGTTGCGGAAATTGTGACTTTCGTCGATAACGACCAAATCGTAATTGCCCCAATTGACCGTTGCAAGATCCATATTCCCGCTCTTTCCGCTCGTCCTTCCGAGATCGGTGTGGAACAATACGTCAAAACGAATACGATCTTTGTAAAACACATTTGTCGTTTTGTTGCCTTGATATTGCGTCCAGTTTTGTTCGAGACGCTTTGGACAAAGCACGAGAATCGACTTATTGCGCAAAGAATAATACTGCATAACCGCAAGCGCAGTAAACGTTTTGCCGAGTCCGACGCTATCCGCCAAAATACAACCGTTGTAGCGTTCGAGTTTGTTGATTATGCCCACCGCACCGTCTTTTTGAAAATTGTACAACTTGTTCCAAATAAGACTATTCTTAAAACCGGTTGCCTCGTTCGGCATATGGTCTTCGTCCAAATCCAAAAGGAATTCCTTAAAGATGTTGTACAAAATTATGAAATAGATAAACTCCGGCGCATTTTCTTTATAACACGTCGAAATATAATCGATTACGCTATCCGTTATATCTTTCAAAGCCTCGTCGTTGTGCCACAAACTGTCAAAAGCATTTATGAAAAAGCGACTTTGAGTTGCATCGTCGGATTTCGTTATCCCTATCAAATTGCTTTTTCCACGCTCAAAGCCCAAATCGGTAGTTGTAAATCCACCGATAGGCGTATAGTGAACAAACTCTCCGCCGCGTTCGATATTTATCATACTTTGCGTCGCAACAGGGTCTTTGAGAGTCTTTATTTGCACCTTATTGCGCAACCAATCGGCACATTCGCGCGCAATCGCTCGTTGTGTCATTTGATTTTTCAATCTAATCTCGAAATCCGTTCCGCAAAGTTCCTTCGGAATATAAAACTCTTTTTGTTCTTTTTTGACCTTGTCGCTTATTTGCTCGTCTACAAACGCAGGCATTGTAAACAAAAACTTCAACCCGTCAATTCGTTCAAGTTCGTCTTTCAATGCAGCGTATGCGTATATCGAAAAACAAGATGCTGCAATGCGCACCTTACTTCCGTCCGTCAACTCTTTTTTGAGATCGTCACCTAATAGCCTGCTTGTGTTGTTGATTATGTCAAACATAACATCCCCAAAAGACATCAATCATTTGAGATTGATGCACCATTTATATTTTTTAAGTATATCAAACATTATTTCATAAGTCAATATGGCTTAAAAAACAATGTTTTTTAAGCTTTTTGTCATTTTTTACTTCAATAATTTACATCAATCTCAAATGATTGATGCACCGTTTTTGCGCAATCTATTGCAGTGTTTTGCAGATTTTATCCATCATTTCTACTTTGTGTTCCCACATTGAATGCGAATATCTATTAAGAGTAATAATCGCATTTTTATGTCCTAAAATCTCGGATAATGACTTTACATCCATTCCACACTCCAACGCTCTCGTAGCAAAAGTGTGTCGCAATGAGTGAAACCCCTTGTGTTCAATCGAATTTTTCTCCAAAAGCAGTTCAAACGACCGCTGATAACTGCGCATAAAAACAGGTTTTGTACCGTCCGCGATTATGTATTCACTCTTGCTCGTTCGACGCATTGATTTTAATATGCTTACAACATTTTTAGGCAATGGTATTCGCATTTGCGAATACGGTGTTTTCGGTGTATCTATTATCCTTACTATTTTTCCATCCGCTTTGCCGTCATAACAGGTTTTTGACACGTTTAGAATACGCTTTTCAAAATCAATGTCACTCCAAGTAAGCGCAAGCAACTCTCCAATCCGCAATCCGGTATATAAACATATAACGATACCTTTCATTTTGCACCTACTATCGTTTTCAACCGCCTGTTCAATTGATTTTTGTTCTGATATCGAAAAGCACTTGATTTGCTTTTCCGTTACTTTTGATTTTACAATTCTCTCGTTTATGCATTTTTCAATACATCCGTTTAGATATGCGATTTTCAAAGAGTTTTGCACCACATTAACGATTGTTCTTATATAGTTTGACGACAATAGAAATCCAGTTTTATCGCTTTTGGCATTCTGCAATCCATTTATGAATTTCTGCACAATATTTGCCGTTATGTCCTTAAGTTCACAATTCCCTAGAACCGGCAAAACATAGTTGCGGGCAACCTGTTCATATCTCTCATACGTTCTTCTTTTGCAAGATGTTTGAACATACAATTCCATCCACTCATCAATCCATTCTTTGTACTTCATATTCTACTCCTTTTCATGAAAATAAAAGAATATTGTACAATATCATACGCGCTCTCTGCATTTAAAAAGTATATGATTTTTATCCATTTGGCACTTAGGCGTATGCTTGTCTTGAACAAGTCGGCAAGGCTTTCACCCCACAAAACGTCGCTGCGCTCCGTTTTGCGGGGAACCCCGATGCGCCTCGCCGAGACAAGCATACGCCTTGTATAAAAACAAACCGCCTAAAAAGGCAAAATCGCAGCCGTGCGGAACGGGCCGTTCGCGCTAAACCGCTTGCGAATCGGGCCCGTTTTTCTCGCACATCGGCAATGCGATTTTTTGTCCTCTTTTTCATAGGCGGATTTATTTCTTTTTTTATATCAAGTTGCGAAATTTGCTTTTGTCTTTTCGGCATCGAAATCCCCACTTGGGTTTACCTTAATATGCGTTTTCCCATTCAAATTACCACTCAACATTTATTTTTTTAACAAAAATTTCCCATAAAGTTGGATTTTATGTACTCACGCTCAAAAACGATTCTGTGCTAACTTAAAACTGTTCATAACAAACAAAAGCCATTGCGTAGCCATTCTCGCTCCCGAGAGTTGTCCCGCAAAACCGAACGAAAACCATTGAAACTAAACTTGCACCCATTTGTGCAAAACGTGTCGGCAATGATACGCTGTCGGTAGTTCATATCACAACAGTGTTCGAACGGTGTTCAATCACGATTTCAAACTTGTCCAATTCGCGCACAACGATGTTCTTGTTTGTTTATTCGCTCACGTTTACGATGTGTATTGTTCACAACACGTAAAAATGTAGCGAGTACGGATAAGTCTAGACTGAGTACGGGCAAGTCTTGGCAAAGTACGGCTGAGTATTGAAATTGGGCGGAAATGTCTAGAAAGATGACCGGTTTAGTCTGTGTACAACGCCACTTCAACTGTGTTATGAATAAAACCGCAAGACCGAGAAAAAGAGGTAAAGCCTATGTAGCAACCAAGTCCGTGAAAGTTAAATCGTCTTTACTTCCTTTTCTCAACTCTTGCAAAGAATACTAAAAAAGGAGGTAATGCCATTGAAGAGAAAACAAGTCCAACTCAAAGTAACAACCGTCGGCGAGCCGGATATCTGCAAGCTGAGCGAGAGCGAACAAAAGGCGTTCTACGTTTCAATGCTCATGCGGATTTTGGATAAACGCCGTCAGCAACTGGAAGAGCAATCTTCCGTCAATGCGCAAAAAGATAATGCCGTTCCCCGAGTGTAAAGTCTATTCGGACGGGAGCCACTTTATCGCAATACCGCATACGACAAGACCTAAACGAAAAGCGAAATCGCTCGAAAACATAAGCGGAGGTAATACGGAAAATGTAGAAGAAAATATCGCCAAAACAAAGCAATCTCAAAGCCCCAAAGATTTATTTGAAGAAGCATACAAAGAGAGCGCGAAACTACCAAAAAAGCAGCGCAAAAAATTTATACAAAATCAATTAGAACCGTATTTTGAAAACCCTCAATCCGCACAAGATTTTGTGGATGTCAATATAGAGCGAAAGAACACAAATTCCATAGCCAGAAAAGTAAGGCTTATGCGCAAAGTAAACCTGCAAGATTGGAACTATTTTTGCACTTTCACATACGATTCGGCCTTGCACACGGAAGAAACCTTTCGCAAGAAATTAAGCAATTGTTTCAAGCATTTATCATCTCGTAAAGGTTGGAAGTATATAGGCGTTTGGGAGCGTTCGCCAACAAAACAACGCTTGCACTTTCACGGCATATTTTACATACCCGAAAACGGTATGATCGGCAAGCTCGAAGAAGTAAGAGATTTCAGCACCAAGAACAAAAAGATGCAGTTTAGTTATATAAACTCGCACTTTAAGTCTTTGTTCGGCAGAAACGACTTCAAACCGCTATGCACGAAACAGGATGTATATTTGTCCGTAGGATACATCGTTAAATACCTCGAAAAGTCCGACGAAAAGTTGGTATATTCTCGCGGATTACCGACGTATTTCAAGTCCGATATTCTGGACGAAGACGTTGCGTGCAGGATAGGCATCGAAGACAAAAAACTACTTCTTTTCGACAATTTCACTTGTGTTGCGGACGGTGAAATTATAGGCGAAGTGAGTCCGCAAACAATAAGTCAAATGCCAAAGGCAAACTGACGATTTTATCGTCTTTCGCGATGGGAGCGTAAACGAAAACTGCGGTTTGTCAAGGGTAAAATGTATGCTTTTCAGCACCCTTGACAAACCTATAAAACAACTATGTTTAAGACGCTATCGTTTCCGTTTATTTTCGTTCCCGTCGCAAGACGAAATAAACACAAAAAAGGAGATAAAAACAACAATATGAAAACAGCAGCAATATACGCTAGGTACTCTAGCAACAGCCAAACGGAGCAATCTATTGAAGGTCAACTCGACGTATGCAATAAATACGCCAAAGACAATGATTTGCAAGTGGTTGCCACCTACATAGACAGAGCCATGACAGGCACGAATGATAATCGCCCGGACTTCCAAAGGATGTTGAAAGACAGCGAAAAATCAAGTTGGGATGCGGTGCTCGTGTATGCGTTGGACAGATTCGGTCGTAACGCCGTTGAAGTTGCAGTCAACAAACAAAGACTCAAAAAGACAGGCAAAATTCTTATATCCGCAACACAACGCACATCGGACAATCTGGACGGCACAAAGAACTTGGACGGCATTATTCTTGAAAACGTGTACATAGGCATCGCCGAATACTATTCCGCAGAGTTATCTCAGAAAGTGCTTCGCGGACTCAATGAAAACCGCAAGAAAGGATTGTTTTGCGGTGGAGGTGTCCCATATGGATACCGTGTTGAAAACAAGCACGTTTACGTAGACGAAGATGCCGCCGAAATCGTGAGATACATATACGAAAGATACTCAATCGGAGTAACCGTGCCTCAAATCCTTAAAGAATTGAACGCACGCAACATTTTGTTCAAAGGCAGACCGTTTAACAGCGGACACGTGTACAAAATATTGAGCAACGAGCGATATTCGGGGAAATATACCGTACATGGCGAAACATATACGAACACATTTCCTAAAATCGTATCGGATGAGATTTTTGACAGAGTTGCCCAAACAGCAAAGAAAAATCTGCGCTGCAAACGAAGCGTTAAAGTCGTATATCTATTGAAAAATAAAGTGAAATGCGGATACTGCGGAATGCCGGTTACGGCAGAAACGGGAACTTCACGGCATGGCAAAACGATACACTATTACAAGTGTTCGGGACGAAAGCGTAACATAACCGACTGCGATTTGATGATAGTTCGCAAGGAAACGCTTGAAAAAATCGTGATGGATGCCATAATAAATGCACTTTCAGAGCCAAATGCAATAAACAAAATCGTAGACCATATTTATCAAATGCAGGAGCAGATGCTGAACGAACAAAAAGAATTGAAATTATTGCAAAGCGAAAAGCAAAAAATAGACCTTGCAATAGACAATATAATGTCTGCAATAGAAAGAGGCGTTATGTCCAACAATGCAATTAGGCGACTAAACGAACTTGAAGAACAACAACTTGAATACGAAAAGAAAATAGCGATAGAAAAAAGCAAGACGGTAGACCTTATCCCAAAAGCCGAAATCGCAAATTATTATAAATCCGCATTGAAACTTGAACCGCTATTATTGATAAACTATTTAGTTGATGAAATAATACTATATAATGACAGAATCGAGATACGATTTACAAGCCCGATAACAAAGAGTCCTGACGATTGTCAGGGCTTTTTATTATACTCCAATTCAACGACGATTTCTTGTTACGACAAAATTACAGGCTTATTTGTAAACGAGCCTTTTTATTGCATCGTGAAACTTTAATTTCCCCAAAATAGCATAAAAAAAGAATACAAGTTGAGGGGTTCAACTTGTATTCTGACTGTGTGCAAATACCTATTTTGATACAATTTGCGTACACCCCTTAAAAAGTGCGTACACCTTATCAAAAATGCGTACAGGTAATTAAAATGCGTACAGTTAAACTGACTGACAAATTGGAATTTGTCGTTATCTATACTCATTTGGAACTTCGATATGAAATGTCTCACACAATAACTTCACATCATGTACATCATTTTCATCAAACTCGTATCCGAGATGGAACATTACTTGACTATATGGTTCAATACAGGAAACCTCTATCTCCTCAATTTTTCCTTTACCTGAAAAAATTTCTAACGGAAAGCAATCCCCCTCATAAAGAATTTCACCTTTGCCTGTATATTCAAAACAATGCAAATCAATAATTCTGTTTTTCGCATCTTCCCATACAGTATGATTCAATGTTGTATATTCCATCTTAATTTCATAAAATCCATTAGCTTGTATTATCTCTATAAAATTCTGATAATCTTTCTTTTCTACAAAAATATCAATATCGTTATGGCTTCTTGACTGATATCCAAGAAGTGCATCTACACCCCAGCCGCCATCAAGAAAGACTTTAATCTCCGCATCTATTGCGAATTGAAGAATCTGTCTTACATCTGTTATATTGACCATCTTATCATCCTCACAAATTCTAATTTATCGCTCAGTTTATTATAGCACAAAAAACGCATTTTTTCAATCCATTCACCTACCGTATAACGAAAAAAACCTCCCGACTTTGCAGGAGGTTGTAACTGCTTCCGTTACCGAATGTGCTCTAGCCTTTTAACGTGGTCCTAGGCACTACGCTATCCACGATCCAAACTCACGAGTGGATGATAGTCTTTGACTATAAGCATTCATGACTGCTTGCTATTATTTTACCATAAAGGCATCGTAAAGTCCACCGTTAAACTCTGACTTCTTTGCCGTTTACGAACTTGAATGTGATGGTCTTATCCCTGTTAACTGTGGCTGTTTCAACCATCAATATCCAAGCTTCCTCTGACCATACTTCAAGGTAATCATCAGCCTGTTTCATAGCCTCAAGATAAGCTCGCATCTTAGTTGCTTTGCCTGTCTTGTAGGCTTTTTCTTTTACCGCTTTAGCAATAAATCTAAATTACTCATCTTTGACATCTTTCTTCTCTCCTTTCAAATTTTTTTCATAAAATAATATAATGCACCTCATAATCTTCTCGAACAAGGGCTCTCCATGGTTCTAAAAACC
>UMLL01086770.1_pt1 | contig 37564 bp, 27 predicted proteins | sample 1966591 | NCBI WGS metagenome assembly UMLL01 (sample SAMEA4836200, study PRJEB28245) | human gut metagenome | biome: gut microbiome; material: fecal sample | place: Denmark | collected 2008 | reverse complement strand
GTGTTCTTCTGTCATTTCACATTGCAGGATTTCAGTATGCCGATGGCGCCTTGGTCTTGGGCGATCTTAAAGCGGGCGATAAGCTGACGCTGTGTGCCGAGCGCGATAATCCCCATGACCCTGAGGCGGTTGCGATTTATTACGGCAACACCAAGCTTGGCTATGTTCCGGGAAACGAGGTCGGTCCACTGTCCTTGATGATGTATTACGGCCACGAGGACGTATTTGAGGCCCGCGTGCAACAGGTTGCTCCCGAGCGCAGCCCGTGGCACCAGGTGCGCGTTGGCCTCTATGTGGTGGATGCTCGCTAGTCGGCAAGGGAGGCGGCCATGTTTGATGACGACGACCTATTCAATCTGACAGACGATTCGTTTGAGTGGGATCTGCTACTCGATGACGATGAGTTGGAGCAGGATCGTAGGAAACGGCAGGGCAAGAAAACTCAGGGTGACGCTTCGAAAAAGCAAGACAAACGCCGTCGAGGTCTGTTCGGCGGGCTCTTTGGCTAACCGACGCGCCAGAGCGTCTGTATACTAGGCACGTGTTAGACGCGTTGCGAAATGAGGACACAGACGATGATGTGGTTTACCGCCGACCTGCACCTGGGCGATACGAATATCTTGCACGACATGGATCGGCCGTTTGATTCGGTCGAGGAGATGAACCGCAAGGTCATCGATGCTATCAATGAGTGCGTGGCTGCGGACGACCGCCTCTATATTCTGGGTGACTTTACCTATCGTTTGCCCCTGGCGGAGGCGGTGCGCCTGCGCGAGCGTATCGAATGCCAGAACGTGACGCTCATCCGCGGTAACCATGACGGCGACTGGGAAGATCCCGACACCCCGCAGATTTGGGAAGACGTGCGCGATTACCTGGAGATTGCTCCCGGCTATGCCAAGGGCCATCGTCTGGTGATGAGCCATTACCCCATGCTCAGCTGGAATGGTAAGGCGCGTGGCGCCATCATGCTACACGGGCATATCCACAGCAGAGGAGACCGCACCAACGTGCGCAACCGCGACCGCGAACGCCCTATCTTTCGCTACGATGTCGGTCTCGATGCCAACGGGTACAAGCCCGTAAGCCGTGATCAAATCCTTGACTTCTTTGGACTGTAATTCTCGAACCGCCACACAAACCACCACAAAGGGGACAGGCGGCTTTGTGGTGGCTCTGGCGTCGTTGCCATTATGGCAGCGGCGCCTTTTTTGTCCATGCGACGCGGTAGAGTGTAGGCGGTCGAAATTTGTGTCCATCGAGGAGCTGCTATGAACGAGATCAAGTGCCCGCATTGTGGCGAAGTTTTTAAGGTCGACGCGTCCGGCTATGCGGATATCGTCAAGCAAGTGCGCGACGCCGAGTTTTCACGTGACCTGGATGAGCGTGTGAAGGCAGTCCAGCGCGAGGGCGAGCAGGCGCTGGAGCTTGAACGCTCACTTTCGTCGGCTGCTTTGCAAAAGGCAGAGTCTCAGCGCAACGCTCAGCTTGTCGAGCAGAAGAACGCTGCAGCTCAGCAGCTGGCACAAGAAGTCGCCAAGCGCGATGCTGAGCTCGCCGAGCTGCGCGCCAAGCTTGAGGGAGCTGCCGCAGAGCGTGAGAGCGCAAGCCAGCGCGCGGCGGTAGAGGCACGAGCTGACGCTCAAAAGGAGAATGCCGAGCTTCAGCGCGAGATCGACAATTTGCGTGCGCAGCTGGAGCGCAAAGATGACGAAGCCAAGCTCGTCGAGTCGGCGGCGCGCAATGCTGCTCAAAACGACCTGTCCGCGCGCGACGCTCAGATTGCCGAGCTGCAGGCCAGGCTCGCCGCGGCGGACAAGGCCCAGGAGATGGCGCTTGCCGCCGCTGCGGCCGAGTCGCAGCGTGAGCTCGATGCCGCTCGCGGCGAGGCCGAGCGCGCGCTTGCTGACTACCGCGCGAAGGTGCAAGAGAAGTTTTCCGCCGCAAAGGCTCAGTCCGAGCAAGAGGCCGAGGACTTGCGTGCCCAGCTGCGCGAGCAGGAACTGATGGCAAAAATGAACCTATCGAAGGCGGTCGCCGCGGCGGAGCGAGAGCGCGATGAGGCGCGTGCCAAACTGACGAGCGAGCTGGCGGTGCGCGATTCTCGCGAGGAACAGGCCAAGGCGGCACACGAGCTCGAGCTTGCGCAGGCCAAGCGCGCGAGCGATGACCTGATTCGCTACAAGGACGAAGAGATTGAGCGCCTTAAGGACATGAAGGTCCGCCTGTCCACCAAGATGGTGGGCGAGTCGCTCGAGCAGCACTGCGAGACCGAGTTTAACCGTCTGCGCATGACGGCATTTCCTAACGCGTACTTCGAGAAGGATAACGATGCGTCCGAGGGCACCAAGGGCGACTTTATCTTCCGCGAGTGCGACGCGAGCGGCAACGAGGTCATTTCAATTATGTTCGAGATGAAAAACGAGAACGATGAGACCGCGACCAAGCACAAGAACGAGGACTTCTTTAAGAAACTCGACCACGATCGCCGCCAAAAGGGCTGCGAGTACGCGGTGCTCTGCACGTTGCTCGAACCCGAGAGCGAGCTTTACAACGCTGGCATCGTGGACGTGAGCTATCGCTTCGAGAAGATGTACGTGATCCGTCCGCAGTTCTTCATTCCCATGATCACGCTGCTGCGCAACGCCGCCATGGGTTCGCTGCGCTATAAGCAGGAGCTAGCGGAGTACAAGCAGCAGAATATTGACGTCACGAACTTCGAAGCCAAGATGGAGAAGTTCAAGGACGGCTTCTCGCGCAACTACAACCTGGCGAGCAAGCAGTTCGAGTCGGCGATCAAGGAGATCGATGCCGCCATTAAGCAGCTCGAGAAAACCAAGGACGACCTGCGTCGCAGTACCGAGAATCTGCGTCTGGCCCACAACAAGGCCGATGAGCTCACCATTCGCAAGCTCACGTGGGGCAACAAGACCATGAAGGCGGCGTTTGACGAGGCACGCGGGGCTGCGACAGAGACAAACGATGAGCCAGCCGAGGCGGATTCGTATGAGGTCGAGGATGCCGAGTAAGACATAGCGTATAGTGCAAAAGTGGGGCCGCTGGCGATGCTGCCAGCGGCCCCACTTCGTTTTGTTACAGTATGTGCGGCTAGTCCTCGAGCAGGTCCTCGATAAAGCCGACGCGGTAGTTTTTGAAGATGACCTCGCCACCGTCTTGCGTGGCGTCCAGATCGACATCGCCCATGATGCCAAAGTCGTGGTCGCCATCCTCGTCGGCAAAGATCTGGTGCACGTGCCATACGTGCGCGGTCTTCTCGTCGGACTCGTCGATGGAAAACATCGCGGCGCTGCGGGCATCTTCGTCGGTGAGGATCTCCTCGTGCTGCTCGTGGTAAGCGTCGAGTGCTTTTTGCCAGCGGATCTCGCTCATGCCCCAGTCGTCGTCGAGCTCGCCCAGGTCGCGAACGTGCTCGCGGGCGGCAAAGGTCACGCGGCGGAAGAGCGCGTTGCGCACCAACAACGTGCAGCCGCGGCGGTCCGCCACGACCTCGTCGATGCCCTGCGGCGGTGCGGCGTCGAGGGCTGCCGGGTTGCCGGCGTTCCCCCACTCGTCCACCAGGCTCGAGTCCACCGAGCGCACCACAAAGCCCAGCCACGAGATAATGTCGCGCAGACGCTCGTCGCGCTTCTCGATGGGCACGGTGCGGTCGAGCGAGCGGTAGGCCTCTGCCAGGTAGCGCAGCAAAATGCCCTCGGAGCGGGCGATGCCGAGCTTTTGAATGTAACCCTTAAAATCGCTCGCGCTTTCCAGCATATCGCGCAGGACGCTCTTGGGAGAGAGCTGGTAGTCGTTGGCCCAGGGCACTTCCTGGCAGTACTTGTCAAAAGCGGCGTCGAGCAAATCCTCGAGCGGCTTTTCGTACGTGACGTCTTGAATGCGCTCCAAGCGCTCCTCATACTCGATGCCGTCAGCCTTCATTTCGGCCATCGCGCGGTCGCGCGCGGCGCGCTCCTGTGCGCGCAATACCTGCTTGGGGTCCTCGAGCGTAGCCTCGACCATCGAGATCAGATCCATGGTATAGGTCTCACTCTCGGGGTCGAGCAGCTCCAACGCGGCAAGCAAAAATGGCGAGAGCGGCTGGTCGAGCGCAAAGTCCTCGGGCAGATCGACCGTCAGTGCGTAGTCGATGTCTGGTGCGGCGTCAGTCGGGGCATCGGGCGCGGGCGGCACTTCGGTGCGAACGACGACGCCGGAATCGATGAGCGTGGCGAAAATTTCGTCGGCGCGAACCTCGAGCTTAGCCTTTTCCTCGGGAGTCTGCAGGCTCGTCTCGATGAGGTCGTGTACGCGGGCTCGGGCATCGCCGCCCTGCTCGACCACGCTAATCACCATGGAGTGCGTGATGCGCAGGCGCGGCTTGAGCGTTTCGGGCTGCGTCTCGATCAGGCGCTCAAAGGTCTGCTTGTTCCAGGTGACAAAGCCCTCGGGGGCCTTTTTCTTTTTAATCTTACGGAGTTTTTTGGGGTCGTCGCCCGCTTTGGCCATAAGCTTGGCATTTTCGATCTCGTGCTCGGGTGCCTCGGCAATCACCATGCCTTCGGTATCGAAGCCCGAGCGGCCGGCGCGACCGGCAATCTGATGGAACTCGCGGGCGCGCAGGCGACGCATCTTGTAGCCGTCGAACTTGGTAAGCGCGGTGAGCACCACGGTATGGATGGGTACGTTGATGCCGACGCCAAGCGTATCAGTACCGCAGATGACGGGCAGCAGGCCCTGCTGCGCCAAGCGCTCGACCAGCAGGCGATAGCGCGGCAACATGCCAGCATGGTGCACGCCGACGCCGCAGCCGAGCAAGCGCTTGAGGATCTTGCCGAAGGCCGTCGAGAAGCTCGTGCCCTTGGCCGCCTCCTTGATGGCCTCGCGCTGCTCCTTGCTGGCGATGCCAAAATTGGCGAGCGATTGTGCCGTCGCAAGGGCGGCATCCTGGCTAAAGTGCACGATATAGAGCGGGGCCTCGCCGCGGCGCATGGCGAGCTCGACGGTGCCCTCGAGGGAGGTCGTCACATAGTCGTAGCTCAGCGGAACAGGACGCGGGGCGTCGACAACTAGGTCGCAGGTAGCGCCGGTGTGTTCCTTGAGCGAGGCAGCGATCGCGGTGACATCGCCGAGCGTAGCGCTCATGAGCATGAATTGCGTGTGGGGCAGGGTGAGCAGCGGCACCTGCCAGGCCCAACCGCGGTCGGGGTCGGCAAAGTAGTGGAACTCGTCCATGGCCACGCAGCCCACGTCGGCGCCCTCGCCCTCGCGCAGTGCATCGTTGGCAAGGATTTCGGCCGTGCAGCAGATGACGGGCGCCTTGGTGTTGATGTGCGTATCGCCGGTGATCATGCCGACGTTATCGCGGCCGAGTACCTGTACCAGATCGAAGAACTTTTCGCTGACCAGAGCCTTGATAGGAGCCGTGTAATAACAGCGCTTGCCCTGCGCCATGCCCATAAAGAGCATGCCCAGCGCGACGAGCGATTTACCCGATCCGGTCGGTGTTCCCAAAATGACGTGGTCGCCGGCAGCCAGGTCCATGAGGGCCTCTTCTTGGTGATCCCACAGCTCAATGCCGCGATCGCTCGTCCATTCAAAGAAGCGTTCGAAGGCTTGGTCGGGCGTGAGCCACGGTTCGGGCTCGCTGCCGTCCTCGGGCTCCCACCAGGTGGGGGAGAGCGCGCCGAGCGAGCCAAACTCGGCTTCGGTTCCCGTGCCGCCCGAGAATGAGCTGGCGGCGCCGGCGCCGGAGACGGTGCTGGCGGCGGTATCTGTCGTGGTCTGTGCCATGTGGTTGCTTTCTCTCGCGATTGTCCGCCAACTATTATGGCGTAGCGGCGGCGTGGGGTGCCAGCGCGCGAGAAAATGCAGGAAATGGGCGTTCTGCCCAGCCGTTTAGTGTAGTCGCTAGCTAAGTGAGTAGACTTTTTGCGATATTGCGAGCACATGGCTTTTGCGCAAGGGTTCTACCTGCGGTTTTATGTTTCGCTATGCGGGCTGTGCTTGGCTATTGCAAAATAGTCTACTCACTTAGGTTTGAGGGCCGTTCGCTGGCGCTTATTTGCGCTTGCTTGCTGACGCCGCGACCATCAGAAGCCCCTAGGACTCTTGCGGCAGGCGCTTCTTGCCTTTGCGGGCGCGGTTCCTAAAGTTCTCGACGGCCTCTTCCATGCCCAGAGGTACATAGGTGAGCTCATCGAGGTTGTCGGGCAGGTAGCAGGCAAGGCTTTGCTCCTGCACGCGGCCCGCCGCGAGCTGTTCATCGTTGGGCTGCGCGCCGGGTGTGGCGCAAATGCCATAGACGATGGCGCCCATCTCGCGCGTGCGGCACTCGTACTCGGTCTCGGGGTGCTCGGGATGGTCGCGGCGGACGTCGTCGCTTACCCAAAGCGTATCGTAGCCGGCCGCGGCAAACTGTCCCAGGGCGTAATCGCGCAACGGCTTGCTGTCGGTGCGCAGCGTGACGGTGGCGCCGGCTGCAAAGAGCGGGCGGTAGAGCATCAGATGGTCGACATGGACGAGTCGTTTTTTGGCGTACTTGGCCTTGGGCTGCGGCGTGGGAAAGTTAATGGTGATGACATCGAGCTCGCCTGCGGCAAACAGCTGCGGCAGCGATGCGGCGCCTCGGGGCAGGACGAGTGCGTTGGTCAGTTCCTGCTCGCAGATTTTCTGTGCGGCATAGGCGATGCAGATGGGCTCCTGGTCCATACCGATAAAGAGGGTGTTTGGCTCGTGGACCGCGCGCTCTACAAGGTACGTTCCCTTGCCACAGCCAAGATCCAGGTGAAGGTGTTCAAAGGGCTTGCTGCCAACTGGCGCGCAAGCCTCGCGCCAATCTCCGGCATAGATTTCGGGGTTCGTCTCAATCGCATCGGCGTAGCGCTCCAGGCGCTCCTCGAGCACAAAGTTCTTAGGCGTGCGAACGTGGACGGCTCCCATGAGGCTCCTTGGTCATAAGTATGGAACGTATAGCTGCGCGTTCCGTCAATGGGTTGAAAAAGGGGTGGGCATAGTTTGCCCGAAAGACGTGGTGCGGCTCGACGGCGAGTCGTCGGTGGCTACAGGCGCTTGAGAATCACATAGCGGTTGAGATCTCCGCTGCGACCGTCGGCATGGAAACGCTCAAGCTCGCGCACGGGGACCTCGCCGCTCTTGTAGAACGTACGCACGCCGCGCACCAGGTCGGTGATCTGCTGATCGTCAAAGTGATGGCAATAGCGGTAGGCGTGGCGGTCGTTTTGCCAGCCAATGAGGTGGTCACCGGCTTCAAACTGCGCGGAATCGTAACCCTCAAACGGCGGGGTGAGCTCGGCGCGGGCCTCGGCGCGAACAGCCTTGCGCGCCATGCGCTCGTCGTTCATAAACTCCCAAAAGCTGATGGCGATGATGCCGCCTGGGCGCGTCTGGCGCACCAGGGCGTCGAGCACGCGTACGCGGTACTCGCACGACGGCACGTGGTGCATAAATCCAAAGCAGACCGAGATGTCGGCGAGCGGGGCGTCGAAAAGCACGTCGGGTGTCTCGGCGGGGTTGAGCTTCATGAGGGCGTCGAGCACATCGAGTTCCTGGAAGCGCAGGTTGGGAATGCGCAGGGCGTGGCCATGTGCATCGATAGCCAAATCTTGACACGAGTCGACACCATAGAACTCAAACGGGCAACTGGCATCTGCCGAGGGGTTTGCGCCGTTGACGCCCTTGGCGGCGAGTGCGCCGCCGGCGGCAAAGTTTTCGAATCGCATATTGCCGCAGGCAAGATCGAAGACGCGGACGGGATGCTCGATCGTGGCGACGTCGAGCTGTTCGAGCGCAATGTCCATGGTGCGCACCCAGCCGGGCCACGGGGCCTGGCGCGTATCGGAAAAGGAGGCGGAGTGCTCGCGATAGAACGTATTGTTGAGCTGGATGAGCGATGAGGCGAAATCGCGGTTCACGGCGCGGGACTCCCTCCGTTGGCGGTGCGGAATAAACAGTACGACCATACTACCGTTAACGCCGCAACGGGGACAACCGAGCCGTGGGTCATTGCTTTGTTTGGACACATTTCCGCAGCTCATATGTGCCCGCAACCGCCGGTTGTCAAAAATCTCACTAGAATAGGTGGCATGCTTTTGGCGGTGGCGGATAGATTTTTAACTGTGCAAGGCGCCTTAAGAACAAAAACGGTCCGGCGGCACGGCTGGCATCACATAGGAGGAACCATGAATGTAGAAACTGCGCAGCGGCTCGCCGACCTTCGTCGCAGCAAGGGTTTTAGCCAAGAAGGGCTGGCGCGAAAGCTGGGGCTGTCGCGCCAGGCAGTCAGTAAATGGGAGCGCGCGGAGAGCTCGCCCGATACCGAGAACCTAATCTCGCTCGCCAAACTCTATGGCGTGAGCCTGGACGAGCTGCTCAATCCGAGCGACGAGATCGAGGACGATATCGAGTTTGAGAACGAGGACCGCGCCCGTCAGCGCGAGGCCGAGGCGGCAGAGCGTGCTCGCGCCCATGAGGCGGCGGCGCGCGCTACCGAGGCGGCAACGCAGGCGAGTGATGCTGCGGCCAAGGCGGCGCAGGCGGCAAGCTGGAGTGCGCAGGCCGCCAATGCCGCTACGGCGCAGGCGACGAGTGGCACCGCGGTTGGCTCGACTCCGGTGAAGGGCCCGTTCCAGTCGTTCCCGTATTGGGCCGTGTGTTGGCTACTGTTCTTTTTGCTGATGTTCCTGTTTGGTGCCGGTCCCTTTGCCGCGCTGATCTTCTTTACGATCCCCATCTATCACTGGGTGGCGCGTGCGCTCGATGGCGATTGGGCGCGCGGGGATATCCAGGTTGGTCCGGCGCCGGCGGTCGCTAGGGCTCAGAATGTTTCCGCTACGGTTGATACTGGCGTGGCTACCGCGACTACCGCTGACCCGATCGCCAAAGAGGGTGATGAATGATGAAGCTTTCGCATGAATCCAAGGTACGCTTGGGCGTTGGCATCGGAGCGTTTGTACTGATTATCGGGCTTGTTTTTGGCGTTTCGCGGACTTTGATTCATTTTGATGGCCCGTGGGATCTCGACGATGTTATACCCGGCTTGTCCGGTACGGACGATGTGGTTGATGACGACGATTTTATGAACGATGGCGGTAAATATTCCGCTCAGCCTCAGCAGCTTTCGTGTACGACCTTTGATGCCGATGAGTTCCGCTACCTCGATTTCGATATCAATGCGGCTTCGGTGGACGTCAAGGTTGTTGATGGCAACAAGGCTCGCGTTATCGAGCGGGGACGCGTTGCCAATGGTATGGATGCCTCCAAGGCCGCGACGCAAAACATCGCATCCGTCGAGGACTCGACGCTCAAGGTTTCCCAGTTTGGAAGTGACGACGGTAAGGCAATCGATCGCTCAGTTACGGTCGAGCTGCCGCGCCGTGTTGCCGAACATCTGAAGGGAGTCAACGCGCACGTGGGCTCGGGTGATCTGCAGATTGCCGGTGTCATCTGTGATGGTTTCGACCTTTTCCTGGATGCGGGAGATGTAGAGTTTACGGGCAGCGTGACTGATGCGCTCAGCGCTGAGGTCGGTTCGGGCGATGTGACGTTCGAGCTCTACCAGGCCCCCGCGAAGTCGATGGATGTGAGCGTGGGCTCGGGCGACGTGGAGATGACGGTTCCGAACTCTACGGGCTTTAAAGCGATCCTCACCTTGGGCAGTGGCGACTTCGAGAGCGATTTCCTTCCGCTTGGCTACGACGGCGAGACCATTTTGAATCTTGAATTCGATAACGGCGATAAGTCTGCCACGTATCGTTTTGAGGTCGGTTCGGGCGACATGTCGTTTGATCCGGAATGATGACTGCGGGCTGGTCCGCAAGCATAGATGCTTAGACGCGCTGTTTGATGAAGGCGCCGAAGCCGAGATCGGCTCCGGCGCCTTTGCCTTTACAATGGGGTCATGGAACAGATTATTTTGAACATACTCGAGGCTCTGCGTCGCGGTGAGACCGTGGACGACAAGGTGCTCGTCAAATTGATACATGCCGAGGCGCGCCGTGAGGGTGCCGACAAGCGCGATTTGGCCAAGCGTCGCCTGCTGCCGTTTTACCAGCGGGTGAAGCGCGAGGAGCCGGCTCGTTGGACGGCATGGAATGTCGACGCCGAGCTAGAGCGTCAACTGCTGCAGGTGCTACGCATGAAGCCTCGTCGCACGGCTTCGGGCGTGGCGACCATTACCGTCATCACCAAGCCCTGGCCGTGCTCGGGCGATTGCCTGTTTTGCCCCAACGACCTGCGCATGCCCAAAAGCTATTTACATGCCGAGCCCGCGTGCGCCCGTGCGGAGCAAAACTGCTTCGATCCGTATCTGCAGGTGAGTGCCCGTTTGACGGCGCTTTCGCAGATGGGACATGCGACCGATAAGATCGAGCTCATTGTGCTTGGCGGTACCTGGAGCGACTATCCGGAAGGCTATCAGACATGGTTTATGTCGGAGCTCTTCCGTGCGCTCAATGACGATGCCGTCGCCGGCGTGGCGGCAAACCCCATGTTGGCGCGTCCGGGCATCAGCCGTGCCGAGGCAGGGCGCCTGCTCGATGACGCTCCCGCCGATGCGCTGCCGCCGGTGGTGGCGGAACGTCGCGAGCGCTATCGGGCTGCCGGCATTGCGACAGACGAGGCCGAGCTCGCTGCCGGCGTTGTCGACGAACAGGAGCGTGTGGATGCTGCCGTGGGCGGCTATAACCGCGCGGTGCGTCGTCTGTACGGCCCCGGCACGCCGTGGGGCGAGGTCGCCGAGTGGCAGACGGCCACGATGGAGGAGCTTGAGCGCCAACAGTGCATCAACGAGACGGCGAAGCATCGCGTGGTGGGGCTCGTTATCGAGACGCGTCCCGATGCCGTGGCGCCACAGGCCCTCACGCTCATCCGCCGCCTGGGTTGCACCAAGATCCAGATGGGCATCCAGAGCCTCGACCAGCATTTGCTCGATATCAACGAGCGTCGCATTTCGGTGGCGCAGATCGAGCGGGCGTTTTCGCTTGCGCGCCTGTTTGGCTTTAAGATCCACGCGCATTTTATGCTCAACTTGCTGGGCGCCACGCCCGAAGGGGACAAGCGCGACTACGAGCGCTTTATGACCGAGGGGGCCTTTATGCCCGACGAGGTCAAGGTCTACCCGTGTGCGCTCATCGAGGGCTCGCGTCTGGTGGGCTGCTATGAGCGCGGCGAGTGGCGTCCCTATACCGAGGAAGAGCTGCTCGATGTGTTAGCCGACGACATCGTGGTGACGCCGGCGTTCTGCCGTATCAGTCGTATGATCCGCGATTTTAGCTCCGACGACATTATGGTGGGCAACAAGAAGCCCAACCTGCGTCAGCTCGTCGAGAATCGCTTGGCGGCTCGTGGAGAAGGCGCAGTGGTGCGCGAGATTCGCTATCGCGAGATCAGTACCGCGGGTGCCGACTTGGATGAGCTTTCTCTTGATGAGGAAGTGGCGTACGAGACGCCGGTGACTTACGAGCGCTTTTTGCAGTGGGTGACGCCGCGGGGCAAGATCGCGGGCTTTTTGCGGTTGTCACTGCCCGACCATTCGTTTGTTGCCGCGCATGCGGACGAGTTGCCGACGACGCCGGACGAGGCGATGATTCGCGAGGTACACGTGTATGGCATGACGGCACGCGTGGGCGACCAGGGCCAGGCGGCGCAGCATCACGGGTTGGGGCGTTTGCTCGTAGAGCGTGCGTGCGAGATTGCCCGGGATGCGGGTTATGCGCGTATCAACGTGATTAGCGCGATTGGCACACGCGAGTACTATCGCCATCTTGGATTTTATGACCATGGCCTTTATCTGCAAAAGGAGCTCTAGATGAACAAGCCGAGTGTTTCTGCCGGCGTCGTTGCCGGCGTTGCTCTGGGAGCCGCGGCGCTTGGTGCGGCCGCTGTCGCTGTTCGTGCTGCCTGTCTGCAGGTTGCGCGAACCCGCAATGGGTTGGCGCGTGTGAAGCGCGTGCACGACGAGGGCGGCGACGAAGTCCGTGTATTGGTGCAAGGTGGCGTCTACCAAAGCGCGAGTTACGTTGGCGATCGTTGGGCGGAGCCCGTCTTTGCGTACTATCGCGCGTTTGACGACGTGTTTGAGGCCGAGGATGCGATGCGCGACGCTTATGGTCACGGTATCAGCCGTATGCTTATGCTGGGCGGCGGCGGGTTTGCCTATCCTAAATTCGCCCTGATGTCGCACGAGGGCTTGCGCATGGACGTTATCGAGTATGACGGAGAGATTACGCGCCTGGCGCGCCGCTGGTTCTACCTAGACGAGCTGGAGCGCGCGGCGGGCGATCGCCTGCGGGTGATAACCGCTGAGGCTCGCTCGTATCTGGGTGTGACGAGCGTGGGCCATCGTCGCTATGACGCGGTCGTGAGCGATTGCTTTGGCGGTGCCGAGCCCGTACGCGAGCTGGCGACGGTTGAGGCGTTGCGTTTAGTGCGGGGCAGCCTAAATGTTGGTGGCGTCTACGTCGCCAATATTGTGAGCGCAAACGAGGGGAGCGACGTGACGTTCCTGCGCGACTGCGCTGCCACGGCACTCGAGGTATTCGCCCATGCCTGGGTGGTCCCGTGCGGCGATGCGGAGTTCGGCGGCGAGGAGAACTACCTGCTCATCGCCAGCGACGGCGACTACGCCTTTGCCGAAGCCGTGCCCTTCGACACCGACTTCCTCGGCACCGTCCTTCACGACAAATAAGTCTCCCCGTCCCAAAAAGACTGGTCTTAGGCGTGGTCGCGCCAGCCGAGAACGCGCTGCTTCATGCCTTCGATGTCGAGCACGCCTTCGGCAAAGCCTTTGCGCACGAGCTCTTCTGGAACGAATTCGTCGTACCGATCAAAGTAAGGCACCTCGCCGGGATAGACGAGGTCGATGGGGTCGAAGTCTTTCTCGGCTTCGGCGGCGAGCACTTCAAAGAACGTCTCCTCGTCGGCCTTCATCTTAAACTGCATAAAGTACGGGCGTGACGGGTCGAGTCCGCGAAGGCCCAACTCAGCGGCGCATTTGATTTTAAGCATGCGCTCGAGTGCTAGGAAGGCGTAGCTACCCAACCAGGGGAAGAGCACCCAGGTGTCGCCACCCAGGTTGATGAGCGGCTTGGTCCCCGCGCCCGAAATCTCGGCGGTATGACGAGCCTGTGCAAGGCGTGCCCGTGCGTTGCCCATGAGGTACGGATATGCCGCGTGCTCGTTGAGCGCCTTGCGCATGCGCTCGAGCACATGCGTGTTAATGTCGCCGGGGCAGTCGCCAAAGTAGGCCGGCACCCGGCCTTTGACCTGCGTGGCAAAGACGGTATGGCGCTTCCAGTCCACTTCTTCGACAATCCAGCAATGGCCTGCGATGGCGATGCGCTCACCGGGCGGTGGAGGATTGACGATCGTGCCCAACTCGGCCGACTCGCTGCGAACGGTAAACTCCTCGTTTTCCTGGAACACGGCGTAGAACTTAAAGTTGTTGATGATGCGCTCGCCCGCGAGACCCACGATGAGCCCGCCACCTTCGGTGACCTGGATATGGTCGATCTTAATGAGGTGACGTAGCAGCACACGGTAATCGTCTGCCGAGACACGGTGGAAATAGCTGAGCGTGAGCACGCGCTGGGCAAGTTCGGCCGGCGTGAGCTCGCCGGTGCTGGCGAGGGTCGACATAGTCTGGTGATAGAGCAGGCTGTAGGGGAGTCGATCGAGCTCGGGCGGCTCGACCCACTTTTCTTCGCGATAGAGTTGTACGAGCGCGATACCCTGCAGGAGTTTCCAAGGAATGGTCTCGGGCATCATCGTGCGCGGCTCGGGTTCTTCCTCGCGCATGACAAACCACATCTCGGGTGGAAGGTCGCGACGGCCTGTGCGCCCCATGCGCTGCAAAAAGGAGCTGACGGTAAACGGCGCATCGATCTGAAACGCACGCTCCAGGCGGCCGATATCGATACCGAGCTCCAGCGTAGAGGTGGTGACGGTCGTCTGTGCCTGTTCTTCATCGCGCATGAGCTCCTCGGCCGTCTCGCGCAGCGATGCCGAAAGGTTGCCGTGATGGATTAGAAAGCGGTCGGGCTCGTGTCGACTTTCGCAGTAGCTGCGCAGCATGGAACACACGGCCTCTGCCTCCTCGCGCGAGTTGGCAAAGACCAGGCACTTGCGGCCGCGCGTATGCTCAAAGATATAGCCCATACCGGGGTCGGCGTTGTCGGGCGCCGTGTCGGTGGGGTTGAGAAGCGCCTGCTCGGCCGCTCGTGGGATGTCGACTTCGCCCTCGGGGGCCGAGGAAGTGCGACGGTCTTTGGGAGCGGCCTTGCCCCGCGCCTGCTCGCGACGTTGACGGCGTTCTTCCTGTGCAAGCTGTCCGCTGTGACGCATATCTTGGGCGCCGGCGGGCAGTGCCGCGGATGCCGCCGCCTCGATGCGCTCGCACGCAAGCACTTCGGCCTCTTGAGGACCCGTGCTCTCGAATCCCCGCTGCTGTGCCTGGGGACCCGAGTTGTAGAAGTGCTCCATGGAGATGCGCCACACGCGGCGCGGTTCCTCAAAGCGGGGGATGATGCAATCGCGTCCTGTTCCCTGTGAGAGAAAGGCGCCCGTGCGCTCGGGGTCGCCGATGGTGGCAGAAAGGCCGATGCGGCGGGGCTGCACGCCTGCCATGCGCGAGAGGCGCTCGATAAGGCAGAGCGTCTGACCGCCGCGGTCGCCGCGCATGAGCGAATGAACCTCGTCGATAACCACATAGCGCAGGTCGCAAAACATACGAGGGATTGCCATGTGCTTATGGATCAGGAGCGCCTCGAGCGACTCGGGCGTAATCTGCAAGATACCGCTCGGTTTTTTGATGAGCTTAGCCTTGTGCGACTGCGAGACATCGCCATGCCAGTGCCAGACAGGGATATCGGCCTCTTCGCATAGGTCGTTGAGGCGGACGAACTGATCATTGATGAGTGCCTTGAGGGGGCCGATATAGAGGGCGCCAACGCTTGCGGGCGGGTTCTCCCAAAACTCGGTCAGGATGGGAAAGAAGGCTGCCTCGGTTTTGCCGGAAGCCGTGGATGCCGTCAGGAGCACATTGTCCTGCGTATTAAAGATGGCGTCTGCCGCTGCAACCTGGATAGAGCGCAGACTCTCCCAATCGTGGGAGTAGATGAAGTCTTGGATAAACGGGGCGTAGCGGTCAAAGGCGTTCACGGGGCCTCCTTTCAAAAACGAATCTCTCAACGCGGTGGGCAGTGGCTTGCTGCATTACTGCCTCGACGTTTGCCCAGATAAAACCTGCCAAAATAAACCTGTCCCTTTTTGGCAGGTTAGATGGTGAATTCGGCGAAGTTGCGGTCATCAGGTGATGCGGGCGATTCGCTGACCGGTGTGAGGCTATCGCCGCCGACGCTTTGTAGTAGCTCGGCAACGTTGGCATCGGGGTTCTGGCATAGGATGTCGAGCAGCTCGATAAAGTCGCGAATTACCTCGCGAGGCGTCAGGTGCGTATCGGCTCCCACGCGGCCAAACTCAATCTTGAGGAAGTCCACCAAGTCGTTCTCGGTAAGCGTGGGCGTCCAGCCAAAGTAGCCGGCGTGAATTTGCATGAGTTTTTCGATCAGCACCAGTAGCTCCTCGTAGGTGAGCGGCTGCAAGCGGATGATGGGCGCGAGCATGTCCTTAAGGTCCTCGCGTGCAAAGCGACCCTGAGCGAGCCGGCTGCGCAGAGCCTCGTAGGAGAATACGCCGCGACGGCGGTCCTCGATGGAGGTCGGCGTGCCGCCCATGATCATGCCCAAGTACTGCGCCTTGCCCTGGAGCGTGTCGTTGTACATGGTGAGGATTTTCTCGTAGTTGTACTGGCGCGTGATGGCGTTGGGAATCTTGTACAGGTTTACGAGTTCGTCGATGAGCACCAGCATGCCCTTGTAGCCGCTGCAGACCAAAAAGCGTGCGATGAGTTTGACGTAGTCGTACCAGTCGTCATCGCTGATGATGGTCGAGGAGCCCAGCTCGGCGCGCGCCTCGCTCTTGGTTCGGTACTCGCCTCGGATCCACTTGGTTACGCGGTTCATGGTCTCCTCGTCGCCCTCGGAAACGGCCGCGCGATAGCGACGGAGCATGCGGGCAAAGTCGAAGCCGTGGACCATTTCCTCGAGCGGAGCGAGTTGGGCATTGATAGCCGACTCATCGGCGTCCGCGCACGAGGCGACCCAGCGATCGAGAATCAGGTTGAGCGCGCCGCCCTCGGGGCGCGTCTTGGTCGATATATTGCGGATGAGCTCACGGTAGGTGGCAAGGCCCTGTCCCTGGCCGCCCTGCAGGCGGCGTTCAGGGGATAGGTCGGCATCGGCGACGACGAATCCCTCACCCATGGCGTGCGTGCGGATGGTCTGGAGCAAAAAGCTCTTGCCGGCGCCGTAACGACCGACCAGAAAGCGGAAGCTCGCGCCACCGTCGGAGATGAGACTCAGATCGGTGAGCAGGGCGCGAATCTCGACCTCGCGCCCTACGGTGATGTAAGGAAGGCCGATGCGCGGGACCACGCCGCCCTTGAGCGAGTTTAGGATAACGGCAGCGACGCGTTTGGGTACGCGGGGCGCTGCGGATGTGGTATCACTCATGGTCTAGGTATCCTCTCACGTCTGCTTCGTAATCCTCGATAATTTGCGGTCCTGCCGCGCCGAATTCGATAACGGTGTCTCCCACCAGGTCAAAGAGTGACTCGTTGATGCTGTCGACGAGCATGTCCTCGCTCTGCCCCGATTGCACTACCGCCGATTCCGCCTGTACTGCGTTATGCTCGAGCAGCGCGCGGAGATAGGCGTCTGCGGCAGGCGTGAGTTCGTTCGTGGCGTCAGCGGGCGCAACGGCTGCGAACGCGGGCGTCGGCGCGAGAAGCGGTGCCACGACACCAAACTGTTCGGTGGATATGGTTGGCTCGTCGGCCTCGTCCTGCCGAATGGGTGCCGCGATCGCCTCGACAATCGCGTCGGCTACGGGCTCGGCTTCCGGTTGCCCTGAGTCCGCTGCCTCGGCATCCACAGGTGCGCCGTCCTCGCGCTCTTCATCGATCAAAAGCGCTTCACGCGTTTGCGCGGCGGCGCTCCGAATGTGCCCCAGCTGACTCAGATCGATATCGATCTTGACGGGCTGGTGTGCGGTATCCCATGAAAGCCATGCCACAATCTCGTCATCGATAATCTTGGCCAGATATTTGGGGACCTTTTCTTCCTTAAGGGGATGGGCGGGGTCCAGCGCCAGGCGCAGGCGTTGGTCGCAGGCGCGCATCATTTCACCGAGCTTGCTGCTCTTTTGCCTACTACCGTGGATACGCATACATTCCCAAAAGCCGTTTTGGCAACGGTAGATATGGATGGGATCCAGGCAGTATTCGCAGTCCTCGTGGCGCTCGGGCGCAAAGAATACGGCCGAGGCAAACATGGTGTAGGGCATGGCCGTCTCCTCCCCAAATAAGCTCGCCACGATGCCGGTCTTTCGGTGCGTGTCATAGTAGCGCGCCATACGGACATACACGGCGCACGCCACGTGGCGCAGATCGCGGTGGTGGCTGCGGTCGAGCCGCGAGTTACTTAGGTTGTACGTGGAGAGGGCGTTGATGGCGGCCATGAGTCGCTCCTCGCGCACCTCATCGGGCGGAAGGGGGAGCGTGGGCTCGGAGGTTTTGCGACGCTTAGGGGTCTGGCCGGACGGTGCCGGCGCTGGCACAAGGTCTCGTGCCGCGTGCCGCAGCTCGATAAGGGCATTATCGAACATGACGGTTTTAGAGTCACGAAGCAGCTTGGGGTCGAGCGCGTGGAACACGGCGTAATCCTGCAGCCACACGCGCGCAAACCGGTCGATGCCGGGCTCAAAGGCGCGGTAGGCATCCCAAAAGGCCTTGATCTTGTTAAAACCCTCGAGCGGATTATCTACGCCAATGCCGCAAATCAGCTCATAGAGATACAGAAAGGCAAAGGATGTAGACGTTTCCTCGACGGTTCCGCGGCGCACTTGGGCACGCCAGGTAAAGTAGCCGCGCAACTGTCGATCGCTCATGGCATTGTAGGTGGGAAAGTACGACTTAAAGGTGCCGTTGTAGGGGCAGTCGTCCTCAAAGTCGGCCATCAGCAGGCCTTGGCGGTAAAAAAGCTCGGCTTCCGAAAGCCAGCGACCCGCGCCGCCTTTGGGGTCATCCTGCCAGCGCGATATCTCGCGCATCTTGCGGTACTGGTCGGGAAGGAAATTCTGCATCTGTCGGCCGGTTTTGAGAATCGGCTCGTCTGCGTAGATTTCGTTTGAGAAGCGGGCGGACTGATGGGTCCGGGCCTCGGCCATAATGCGCTCGATGAGCATCTTGATGTCCTGGTCGGCCACCGCTTCTCCTCTCCTAACGCAGCTTCGGTGACCTCATATCATAGCACAGCATCAAACAGGTGTTCGGGATGCCGCTGCGTTGATAGATTTAGAACAGGAGGGCGTAGATGACGGCGATGACGACGGAGGGGAGCATATTGGCCGTGCGGAAGGTCTGAGGACGGATGAGGTTGACGCCGACGCAGAAGATGAGCATGGAGCCTACGAGCGAAAGGCTGTTGAGGGCTGCTGTGGTCATGATGGGGGAGAGCGCGCCGGCAAACAACGTGATCGTCCCCTGGAACACGGCTACGGGCAGGGCCGAGAAGATGCAGCCGCGTCCGAGCGAGGCCGTCATGGTGCAGACGATGATGCAGTCCAGCGCTCCCTTGAGGGCGAGCGTGGACCAGTCGCCGAGCAGGCCGTCTTGGATTGATCCCACGATAGCCATGGCACCGATACACACGGTGAGTGAAGTCGAGACAAAAGCGTTGGTGAACTCGTTATCGCCCTCACTGCCAGTCTTGCGCTTGAGCCATTCGCCAAGGTTCTCGATGGCGGCTTCCAAGTTGACGGCCTCGCCGATGAGCGAGCCGAGGGCGAACGAGACAATGAGCATGGTGGTGCCGGTGGTCGCCAGCGCTTCCCCATCGATAAGGAGCATCTTTTGCATGGTGCCGCCCAGGCCGATAAACAGGACGCACAGCCCCGATGCTTTCATGAGCGTGTCTTGGATGCGCGGTGTAATGAAGCGGCCGCCCGCTAATCCCAAAAGACCGCCCGCAACTAAAAGCACAACGTTGATGATTGTTCCCAAGCCCGGCATGAGCCCTCCTGTATTGATGCCAACGTGGCAATCGTAGCAGAACGAAATGCGAGGCACATCGCGACTCATCTAATACGGTTATATAAGTGGTGTTAGGAATGATGCGCAGCATTTAAGCCTCAGGTGGTTGTCGGGACATAGGGATAGTAGTCAAAGCGCAGTGTCATAAGCCGCTGTGGGGATTCAATAGCCGCGGCGATGATATTGGCATCGCGGGCACGATCAAACCCTTCGAGTTCGATCTGATACGAGACGTCTTGCATAATGTCCAGACGTCGCCAGGCTAGGAGTGTGTCGCCATCGAATTCCAAGGTCTTGCCTCCATCTGGAGCAACGGCGTATAGACGCAGCTTGGCGGTGGTTGCAGGGTCGACAACCGTGACCTTTTTAATTTCGTTTCGAGTATTCTTGGCGCCCAACAAGGTGAGCAGTGTTGGGGCCACGACCTCGCCCGATGGCAAAAAGACGACTTCGATGGATTCGGGAAATGCGATGATGGCCGACTTGCGGACGGGTTGATTGGCGGCGGCAACTTCGATGTCCGCAGCGTCGATGACCTCTGTGTGGTCGAGCGCGGCAAGCACGCAGCAGTTACCTTCATCGATCTCTTGAGGATCAGCAAGCCCCAGACTGTCCGCGAGCTCGGGATCGTTTGGATCGTTAGCGGGCTCATTCGGTGCTTCGAGAGAAGCTGGGATGCCGTTTGTCGGCGACGGCGTGTCGCCCGCACCTGCTTCTTTGTCCGCGCTCTCTTCTTGTATGGTTGCGTTGATGGGTTCGTCGTTTGAGGGGAGCGTCTTGGCGTCAAGCGCGGAGGGAAGAATTCCGATGGCTCCGGATCCGTTCCACTCCATTTCGAGAAGCGCCGGGTCGGCAAGAATGCGTTGCCTGCTTTGCGCGTGGGCATCGATTTCAATAGGGCCTGTCTCTATCCCTCGTGTAAGGCTGAGTGATCCGGCTGGCTTCTCGAAATGAGCGTCTGTGTCTTTGGTGCTGACGGCGTAGAACAGCAGGGACGCTTCTCCCGCCGCGATGGCATCGGTGTCGGCTTTGGTCAGTCGCAACGATGTCGTGAATGAGAGGGTGGGCTGCGTGCCGTCTGCATTCGCGGCGGCGCAGCCCAGACATATACCGCCTCCTTTCTCAAAAAACGTACCGTCGAAGGCGACCTTCGCTCCGTTCGCCGAGTCATCGACCGAAGCGATGTCGATGCGCAGCTCTAAATTGCATGGATCGCCATCCGCATCGAGCACAACCGAGCGCCACATGCAGACGGCGCACCCCGCCTGGGAGCCGTTTGCCTTGTTCGAACGCTTGATATCCACGACTATCGAGTCGTCCGTATTACGACGAAGGCATCCCGAGGTTGAGATCGCGGCCTGTGCGATCGAAAAACGCTCGCACGCAATGGCGCTCGACGGATTTGGTGCGGAACTTAGGGCTGCTGGTAAGGAGTCCGCCATGGCGGGAGTCGCCCAAGCGGCGACAGGCGTTCCGGTTGCGAGCGCGCCGCAGAGTGCGACGACGGGCAAAAGGTTCTTCGATGCCATGGGGTCTCCTTAGCTAATTTAGTGCGGCCTGTCCATGTTTTGTTTCTGGCTGCGTTTGATGTGCAGACCGAGGCCGGCGGTTCCTGCGCCTGCTGCTGTGGCGCCTGCTGCCAAGAGCCATCGTCCATCGCCTGTCTGCGCCAACGGTTCCTCGCGGTCGCCGCGGTCGAGCTCCGAGAGGTTGACCGTCACTTGCGTGGCGGCCTGCGCCTGTTCTTGCTGGGCAAAGGCCATGGCTGGCCCAAACGCTAGGATGCTGACGGCGGCGGCCAGGGCGACGGCCTTATGCCGTGTGCGCACCGGGCTCGACCGTCCAGGTGATCGTCGCAACCTGATCGCCTTCGCCGGTTACGCGGAAGATGTCGCGCGTGACGCGGGCGACGTTTCCGCTTGTCTTGAGCTTGATTTTGTCCGTGCCGCCGGCAATGCCCTGGTAGCCCATGTCGAAGGCTGCATTCTTGGAAAGATCGAGGCCCGTCCCCTGCATTGCGGCGCTGGCGTTCTGGAGCGCGCCGTCGGGGCCGACCTTAAAGTCGATGGAGTTCTGCGCGGTTCCGGCCTTGGCGTCGGCGGCAATGGTCCAGGTGTTCATGGCGTCGATCTTCATGTTGGTGACATGGATGCCGTAGGCCGAATGATTGTCGATGGTGGTCGCGTCTTCTGAGGGGCCCTGAAGCGTGCCGTCGGCCTTGGCGACGAAGGGAATAACCGTCGGAACTTTGAACTCAACGTTGTCGATCTCGGTCCTGACCATTACCTTCGTGGTTCCAACGCGCCCGGCCGCCATAGCTGGCGTCGGGGCAGCGCCCATTGCGAGCGCGAGCGCGAGCCCTGCGCCCACGACGAGCGCTCTGGCTCCGTTCATGTTTCTGGTGATGTCCATGGTCGTTCCTTTCTATTCGCCGCGGGCCGTCCCCGCGATGATTGGACGAATGCTGGTGAATTGCGTGCGGTGCCGCGTCGGCCGGAAAAGCTAGTTCTCGGCTTGCTCAACCCGCACCTTGACACGTGTCGGATTGCCGTGGCTGTCGAGGGTCTTGGCATCGAGTGCCTGGATCTCGATGTACGCCTCGCCTTCTTTGATGTCGCCGGCGGGGCACGTCTCGATTGTCTTGCCGGTCTCGACCACACCGGATTCGTACATGGTCTCGTCGTTTTGGATGACGCGGAATCGCTGGGGAAATTTATTGTCTTGGACGTTTTGCACGTTGACGCGCAGCTTGCCGTCCTCCTGCAGCTGAGCGACCGGCGCGACCGAAATCGTCATCATGTTGTCGCGGACGATGGCGTCGAGCTCATCTTGGATTTCCCGGCGCGTTTTGCCCTCGGCCGTCGTGACCGAAGCGCCCGCCTCGGGTACGGGCTGCGACTGCCAAGCGTATAGTCCTACGGCGACAAGGGCACAGACGATGGCCAGGCAGGCAACGATGAGCTTCCTGCGATGCCCCAGGCCTGCAAAGTGGGGTGGCTTCTTCGCGCTCATGCGGCATCCTTGACGGTATAGATGCGCGCAAAGGTGGACGGGTCCGCTCCAAAGAGCATGTGAAGCATCAGACGGCGCGAGTAGACGAGCTCGTCGAAGTCGGGAGGGAGCTCGATGTCGTGGATATGCGCGATGTGGTGGGCGAGCGCCGAGAACGACTCGGGGTCGCAGATCACATCGGTGGTAACGTGGTAGACCGTCGTATCGGGGAATGCCTCTTCGTCGAAAGGCAGGAGATGGGGATCGTCGTCGACTTCGATGGCGATGCCGTACTGGGGCCAGTAATATGCCATGGGAACCTCCCTGCTTCTGGGGCCAAAACTTCTATCGGTTTTGGCTGTCGACGCCGACCGTATCAGCCGCTACTTGACCAATTTCTGACCAAATGCTTGACGGATTGGCGTCTCCGCAGGTAAAAGGCGGCAAAAAATACTCCAACTTTTTTTCGAGCGACAATCGCGCGGTCGGCGACGGCGGGGCCATATGTGTCAAAAGCATCGTCTGCCGAGGAAGCCTTGCCGTTCGCCGAATTGCACGAACGTAAAAATCGCCAATTATGGAGACGGTCTCGAACACGTCGACGAAACGATGCGGTAACATCTCCCTGCAAACACTGTAGTTAGCTAAAGGGGGAGTTCGCGTGTCTGCAACCATTAAACCCTTCACCGACGAGTTCGAAGAGTATGGTCGCGATGAGTCTCGCGCATCGGGCGAGGCCTCGAGCATCTCGTTTCCGACGACGGAAGACGAGGTCCGCACCATTTTGGGAAAGCTCCATGCCGAGTGTGTCCCGGTAACGGTTCAGGGCGCCCGAACCGGCCTTGCCGCCGGTGCCGTGCCCCACGGCGGGCATATCCTCAATACTTCCCGTATGAATCGCTACTTGGGCCTTCGCCGCGATGAACAAGGCCAATTTCTGCTGCGCGTGGAGCCGGGCGTTGCTCTCTCGGAGCTGCGCAAGCAGCTGAGCAAGAAGGTGCTGCCGACCGCTGGTTGGGACCAGGCATCGCTTGAGGCCTACGAGGAGTTCCAAGAGGCCCCCGAGCAGTTCTTTCCCACCGATCCCACCGAGGCGTCTGCCTGTCTGGGCGGCATGGCGGCATGCAACGCCTCCGGTGCCCGCAGCTACGCTTACGGCCCCATGCGCCCGCATATCACGGGACTCCACGTCGCGCTGGCTGATGGCGATTTGCTTGAGCTTCAGCGCGGCGAGGCTTTTGCCCAGGGCCGCCACCTGTCGCTCGTGACGGCAGCGGGCCGTACGCTCGAGCTCGATCTTCCCGGCTATACCATGCCCAAGACAAAAAATGCCTCAGGCTATTTCGTTGCGGACGAAATGGACGCCATCGACCTCTTTATCGGTGCGTGCGGCACACTCGGCGTCATTACCGAGCTCGAGATCGCCCTGCAGGCGGCGCCTGCGGTCGTTTGGGGTGTGAGCTGCTTTTTCGATAGCGAAGACAAGGCCGTGTCCTTTACCGATTCCGTGCGTCCCGTCCTGTCCCATGCGGCTGCCATCGAGTACTTCGACGCTGGCGCCCTGGATATTCTACGTCGCCAGCGCGAGCAGTCGACAGCGTTTGCCTCGCTGCCGGCGCTCGACAAAGAGGCCAAGGTCTGTGTCTACGTGGAGCTCGACTGCGATGACGAGGCCCAGGCGACCGAGGAACTGTACCACCTGGGATGGGTGCTCGAGTTTGCGGGTGGCCGCGACGATGCGACATGGGTCGCGCGCACCGAGGTTGATCGCGAGTGCCAGCGGTTCTTCCGCCATGCGGTCCCCGAGAGCGTCAATATGCTTATCGACGAGCGCCGCCGCACGGATCCCACCATCACCAAACTGGGTTCGGACATGTCGGTGCCCAATGCACGCCTTGCCGATGTCGTGGCCCTCTATCGCCGCACACTGGCCGAAAGCGGGCTTGAATCTGCTGCCTGGGGGCACATCGGTAACAACCATCTGCATGTGAACATTCTGCCGCGCGATGCGCAGGACTACCGTCGCGGTGGCGAGCTGTTTGCCCAGTGGGCTGCGGAGGTAACGGCTATGGGCGGTGCCGTTTCTGCCGAGCACGGCGTCGGCAAGATCAAGGCGGGCTTCTTAGAGACGATGTACGGTCACGAGGCCATGGTCGAGTCGGCGCGGCTTAAACTCCAGCTCGATCCCGACGGGCAGCTGGGTCGCGGCAACCTGTTTTCGGAGAAGCTCTTGGATGAGCTCGTCCAGAAAGGGGGCGCGTGAAGATGAGCGATTTCCATATGGTGGTGTGCGTCAAGGCGGTGCCGGGCAGCACCGAGGTCAAGATGGACCTCAAGACCAATACCATCGTGCGCGATGGCAAGCAGGCGGTCATTAATCCCTTTGACGCGAGTGCTTTGGAATGCGCGCTGGCGCTGAAGGACGAGTTTATCGGCTTTGGCATGGATGTGCGCGTGACGGTGGTGTCGATGGGCATCCCCGCGACCGAATCGCTGCTGCGCGACTGTATCGCCCGCGGTGCCGACGACGCGCTGCTGCTGACCGACCGAGCCTTTGCGGGCGCCGATACCCTAGCCACCACCTATGCCCTCAAGTGCGGCATCGAGGCGCTCGACGAGGACTTCGACCTGCTCATCTGCGGCAAGATGGCGGTGGATGGCGATACGGCCCAGATTGGTCCCGAGCTTGCCGGTGCCTTTGAGATTCCCTGTGTGACCGACGTGAGCTGCGTGCAGAGCGCGGGCTTTACGACGTGTGGCTCGCTGGCGCTCGTTCACGGATGCGATGCCGGCGAGGAGACGGTGTGTCTTGAGATGCCGTGCGCGATGACGGCTGCCAAGGAGATTGGCCAGTTGCGTATGCCGAGTATTGCCGGTATTCGCGCGGCGGAGGAGGCGGACGTGCGCGTGGTCAGTGCCGCCGACGTGAACGCCGACCCCGCGCGTTGCGGTCTTGCCGGGTCGCCGACACAGGTCGTGCGCTCGTTTGTGCCCGACCGTGACCAAACGTGCGAGGCCGTTGAGGGGACGGCGTCCGAGCAGGCGGTAGAACTTGCCAAGATTATCGAGGGGATGGCATAGATGAGCGGACTGATTATCGATAGCGAAGCCTGTATCGGCTGCGGTCGCTGCGTTCGCGCCTGTGCCTCGGGCGGCATCGTAGTGGAAGGCGAGCGACCCAGCCGATGCGCCCGCGTAACCGACGGCTGCATCCTATGCGGTGGGTGCGTCGACGCCTGCCCTGTCAACGCTATCTCGATCGAGCGTGACGAGGCCGCCGGCGCGGTTGACCTCGATGCGTATCGAGACATTTGGGCATTCGTGCAGACCGACGAGCACAACGCCGTGGCTCCCGTGGCCTACGAGCTCATGGGCAAGGGGCGCGAGCTTGCCGATGCTCGCGGCTGCCGTCTGGTGGCACTGATCGGCATGAGCCCCGAGGGCTCGCTCAGGGATCTCGAACACCTGGTTTGTGCCGGCGCGGACGAGGTCCTGGCCTGTCGCGACGAGCGCCTGCGCCAAAACGATGCGGAGGTCTACGCCCGCTTGATCTGCGATTTGGTAGCCGAACGCAAACCCGAGGCCATCTTATACGGTGCGACCGCTTTTGGTCGCGAACTGGCACCCGGCGTTGCCGTGCGCTTGCAGACGGGCCTTACGGCTGACTGCACCGTACTTTCGATGGATACGGAGACGGGACTGCTGCAACAGACGCGTCCGGCGTTTGGCGGCAACCTGATGGCCACCATCGTCTGCCCCAATCATCGTCCCCAGATGGCAACGGTTCGTCCCGGCATCTTTAAGGCGCCCGACTTTGACTACGACCGCTCTGGCACGATCACCCAGATATCGCTTGCGGATGATGCTAAGGCTCGTGTCGAGATTTCGATTCCCGCCGAGGAGTGGGGGCAGCAGGCTTCGATCGCCGATGCCGAGCGCCTGGTCGTGGTGGGTCGCGGCATTGGTTCCAAGAAAAACCTGCCGCTGATGCGAAGGCTCGCCGAGGCTCTGGGAGCCGAGCTTGGCTGCACGCGACCTGTCGTGGAGGCCGGCTGGTTAGAGTATCGCCATCAGATCGGCCAGACGGGCGTATCGGTTTCGCCCAAGCTTCTCGTGAGTATCGGTGTTTCGGGCGCCATCCAGCATCTTGCCGGCATCGGTGGGGCGGAGTGCATTATTGCCATCAACGAGGACCCAGATGCCCCCATTTTTGGTGCTGCCCAGTACAAGGTTGTCGGTGATGCCGTCGAGGTCGTCGAGGAGCTGCTGGCCCAGCTTGAGCGCTAGGCGCGCGCCAGCCAGTCGCGCATCTCGTCCTTTAGACGGCTCCAGGTTGCCTGCGTGGCGGGGTCGGTAAAGGGTCGCGTAATGCCAAAGGGCGCGTCGAGCAGGCGGTGGATATCGCCCTGTTCGCGCGCCAGCGCGCGGCTTGCCGGATAGACGAGCTCAAACATAAAGCAGATAAGCCCCACCAAGAAGTCGGCGGGCTCATCGCGCTCATCGCGTGCGACGCAGCGGTGCTCGTCAAAGGCGGCAAGTGTCGGCGACGAGAAACGGCTGCCGAGAAACGTCTTCTCGTCCACCTTGAGGATAGTGTCGACGGTGCTGTCGGCGATGGTGCGCATAATGTCCATCTTGTCACCATCGCGCACGATATCGCAGAAGCTCCGCGTGCGCACGTCGAGCCGCGCGGGTAGGCGGAAATCGCTGTGATAGGCAATGCTCGCTCGGATGAGCTCATCTTCTGCCGGGTCATCGATAAAGTTGCGGATGCTCGTTACGGCGGGTGCATCGGCGGGATTCTCGCCAAAGAGGACCTCGATGCCCAGCGCCGCATGGCTCATGCTCTCGGCGTCCTTAAAGGTGTCCCAGCGTCGCAGCTGCTCAAAGCGGCCCATATCGTGTAGCAGGCCGCAAAGCCATGCCAGGTCAATATCTTCTGACGACCAGCCCTGCTCGCGCGCTACGGCATCGCACGCCTCGGCCACGTGGTACGTATGCTCGATTTTGAGCGCGATGCGTGGGTTGGTGGCGTCGTAGGCATCGGTGTAGCTTTTGAAGGCCGCGCGCGCCCGGTCTCGATCGATAGCAGTCATAATGACTTCCTAAAAAGTTGTGTCTTTCGATCCGGTGGCAATTGTAGGTGAACTCGGTTGCTGTCGGATGATGATTCTGCCGTGTCGCTACATGCGGCTCGGAGACCTTGTCAGGATGAGAAGCGTATGGTGCTCAAAATCGTTAGAACCGTCTGGCCAGTGATGCTTACCTATGTTGCAATAGGCGCGCCGTGCGGAATGATCATGGGGCAGACGGGAATGGAACCCTGGATGGTTTTTGCTCTGAGCAGCACGTTTGTGACGGGCAGCGGCCAGTTTATGATCTGCAATCTTTGGCTGGCGGGTGTACCGGCACCTTCGATTATCGCGAGCGTTGCCGCCATCTCCTCGCGTTTTGCGCTTTACTCGGCATCGATCGCGCCGCATCTGAGGGGTGCCTCGAAGCGTCAGACGCTGGCTGTTGCCGCGACACTTACCGAGGAGGCATATGGCATCTCGCTTGCCAAGTTGGTTGAAGGGGAGGATTGGGGCCCGCGCGAGTCCTTTGTGCTCAACGCGATCCTCATCGCGACATGGGGCGTTTCGTGCACGATGGGCGCCGTTGTCGGCACTGTTGTCGATGTCCCCACCGCTATTGCGGGCTTTGTCTGCACATCGCTTTTTATCTGCCTGCTCTTTTCGCAGCGACTGTCGCGCGGCAACGTTGTCGCAGCGGTTTCGGGCGCGGTGTCCGTCGCCGTATGCAAGTTCTTGGGCCTCACGAATATTGCCGTGCCGGCAAGCGTCGTGGTCGGCATTGCCATTGCGCTGGCGTGCGATGCTGTATTTGACGGAAGAGGTGCCCGCGATGCCCGTTAACGAGTTCTTGGTTCTGTGGCTGTCGTCGTGGGCTGCTATCGCGTTCTTTCGCATCGCGCCGGCGTTCGCCTTGCGCGGGCGGACCCTGTCGCCCCGCATTACCGAGGCCCTGGGCTATATCCCGCCCGCTGCCTTTGCCGCGCTGGTCGCCAACGACTTGGTGAACCCCGGCGCGTTCGACGCGGGATTCTGGCCTGCCTTGGTTCCCTGGATTGCGGCCGCCGGCGTCGTGGCCGTGGCGGTCAAGACAAAATCGATGCTGTGGTGCTGCGTCTCGGGCATCGTGCTCTATATCGTCTTGAGCCTTATATAGGGCTGGCGTCGCGGGCGCCGAATCTCGTTCCATCCCAACTTGTAGAATTTTTCACCGAGCTGGTCTATTTCTTCTGGTACCATGGTCAAACTTTACTGTAGCAAAGCGTGACGTGGGCTTTTGTACCCCGTCAGCGGAAATGGGGGTTTCATGGCACAGGAAGCAACCGCCAACGAGCAAAAGAAATTCAAGGTCCCGCGCATCCCGGGCGACATCATGATCTATCCGATGATCGTCGGTCTTTTGCTCAACACCTTCTGCCCGCAGGTTTTTGAGATCGGCGGCTTCTTTACGGCTGCCTGCCGCGGTGGCTCCAATACCATCGTCGCCGCGATTCTGCTGTTTGTGGGCGCCGGCATCAGCTTTAAGTCCACGCCGGGCGCCATCAAGACCGGCATCGTCGTACTAATTCCCAAGCTGGTCGTCGCAGCGACTCTCGGCCTAGGAGTGGCATATTTCTTTAACGACAACTTCCTGGGTCTGAGCTCCGTGTCTATCATCGGCGGCATTACGTTTTGCAACATGGCACTCTATACGGGCATCATGGGCGAGTTCGGCGATGAGTCCGAGCAGGGCGCTGTCGGTATCCTGTTCTTTACGGCCGGCCCCGCCGTCACGATGATCATCCTCGGTGTCTCGGGTCTCGCCAATATCCCCGTCGGCACCATCATCGGATCCATCCTGCCGCTTGTTATCGGCATGGTCCTGGGCAACTTGTTCCCGTTTATCAAGAACCTGCTGGTCCCCGGCGCCAATCCCGCGATCGCTGTCATCGGATTTCAACTCGGTGCGTCCATGAGCCTGTCGAGCTTTATCACCGGCGGTATCTCGGGCATCCTGCTGGGCCTCATCACCCTCTTTATCGTTGGCCCCATCACCTTTGCCTTCGAGCGCTTGTGCGGCGGCAACGGCAAGGCCGCCGTTGCCTGCTCCACCATCGCCGGCACGGCTATGACCACGCCGGTTGCTCTTGCCGAGGTCGCGCCACGCTATGCCGAGCTTGCGCCCACCGCGTATGCGCAGATCGCCACCGCCGTCATCATCACGGCAATCATGGCCCCGATTCTGACCGGCTGGGTCGATAAGAAGTTCTGCCACGGCGAAGAGGATCTGTCGGTCGAAGGCGTCGAGGCTATTGAGGAGGCCGTCGCGACCGACATCGACGGCGAGTAATCGTCGACGCGAGTCAATCAAGCCGGCGTGTGCAATTCGCGCCGTATGGGCGCCCGAACGGTGGCTGTTCTGCAGTGACGTTCGGGCGCTCTGCTATGATTCCCTTTACCCCTGCGGAGAAAGGGGTGTTTGGCGCCTGGGCGCGACTCGGGCGATTCTGGCCACTTGGATATTGAAGGGAGGGCGTCTAGTGATTAAGGCACTCAAGATCGAGATATTCCTGCTGTGCATGATTATTCTTATCGGGCTTGCCGTACGAAGCCGTCGCTCCCTGTTCTCGAGCACCCAGCAGCTTTTGTTTAGCATGCTGGGCTACACGTCTGCTGCCTACATTTTCTTCGATATGATCTGGACGCTCTCGGACGGCGTAAGCACTCCTGTAGGCATCACGGCCAACTGGATTTCCAACGCGGTCTCGTTTTCGCTGTTCGCCATCGCGTGCCTCATTTGGTTTTTCTATTCCGAGACGATGCAGGGCTCACGGCTCCTGACCACGCCCTACAGGGTGGTACTTTTAACGTTGCCAACAGCATTGGTGGTCGTGCTGGCATTTACCAGCTACTGGACGCACGCTATGTTCTATATCGATGCACAGGGCGTATATCGTCGCGGCTTTGCTTATATGATCCAGCCCATCGTGAGCTACTGCTACGTCATATATACGTCCTTGCATGCCTTTATTCAGGCTCGAAAAGTCGAAAGCCTGCAAAAGAAGGCCATTTATCGCACCCTCGCCTTTTTTGCGGTTCCCGCTCTGGTGGGCGGTACCTTCCAGGTTTTGTTTTCGGTACCGGGCCTTTGCGTCGGTATAACGCTGAGCATCCTGCTGCTCTATATCGTCTATCAGGAGCAACTGATCTCTACTGACCCGTTGACTGGACTCAACAACCGCAACCGTTTTGAGACCTATATGCTGTCGCTCTTTTCAAATGTGGATCAGGCCGAAGATGTATATCTGCTTATGATGGACGCTGATGGCTTTAAGCAGATTAACGATCGCTATGGGCATGTGGAGGGCGACCACGCTCTTCAGGTCATATCCGCTGCGCTCAAAGAAGTCTGCTCGGCGTCTGGTGGCTTTATCGCACGCTATGGTGGCGATGAGTTCGTGGTGCTCCAAAAGGCAGCGGCGGAACAGGACATCATAGACCTGTGTTCGGCGATTGACGACGAGCTCGCTCGTGCCGAGGTGCCGTATGCGTTGCGGATGTCCATCGGTTACGCGCGGGTCGGCGATAGTGTCGATACCTGGCAAGACTTACTTCGCGCTGCCGATGCGGAGCTCTACCGCGTAAAGCGCGAGAAGAAGAAAGCCGGCGTTCAGATACGCTAGAAAAAAGGGGCGCACGACCGTTGCGATGGTCGTGCGCCCCTTTTGCGTTTGTGGGGGCCACCGGCCATAATGCCCAGGCGCGGTGCGGCAAGACGGGCGTCTGCCGCCGCGACTCGGTACGAAATCAACGAGAACCAGTGTGCTCCATTAAGCTAAAGTATGCGAATGCCCTCCCTAAAAAGGTGAGCTCGCTAGGCTTTTTTGGGTTTGTTGACGATGATGATGCCGCCGCAGACCAACAGCAGGGCAACGATGACGGTAACGGGGCTCGTGCCAGCGCCCTCGCCGAGCAGCAGCGCGCTCAGCACCACACCAAAGACGGGGTTCATAAATCCAAAGACAGAGACGCGGCTGACGGGGTTGACGGCAAGCAGGCGCGACCACAGCGAGTAGGCGACCGCGGAGATAAGCGCCATGTAGATGATGAGCGCGATGGCGGGGACAATCGCTGTGGGGGAGAGCGCGCCACCCATCAAAAAGCCGATGGCGGTGAGGACCAGGCCGCCGACCAAGAACTGCCACCCGGCAAGCAAGACGCCGTCGTGCTCGCGCGAGAAGATACCGATCAGGCAGGTCGAAAGAGCACCCGCGACAGTGGAGGCTAGGATAAAGCCCTCGCCATCGAGCCTGAAGCCAAAGGTGCCATCTGCGCCCGAAAGGTTGACGAGCGCGACGCCGGCAAAGCCCAGCGCACAGCCAAGCACCTTGGCCGTACTGAGCTTCTCGGTGTGAAATGCCAGGGCGGCAAAGAGGATTGCGAGGAAGTTGGCGCTGGCCTCGATGATGGAGCTCGACATGGCGCTGGCGCGTGAGAGGCCCAGATAGAAAAAGAAGTACTGCCCGATAGTCTGGAAGAGCGACAAGACAAAGATGGGTTTGATGTCGCGCGCTTGCGGTATGAGGGGGCGGCGTTGGGCCGCGCTCATCCCAACGATAACCAGGGCGCCGGCAAGCGTAAAGCGTAAACCTGCAAAGAGCAGCTGCGAAGCGCTATCGTGCGCTGGGATACCAAAGAGTGCGTAGCCGATCTTGATGCAGGGAAAGGCCGATCCCCAGAGTGCACAGCAAACAAGACAGCCCAGGATGAGTCCGGGCAGGGTGGCGAGATACGGCTTGCGGCTTTCCATGATGTCCTTCCTACATGCGCGAAGCAAAAAAGAACCCGCCACCGGATGTGTCGGTGGCGGGTGTTGTTACCCGAAGGGATTGTACCCGATGGGAAAGGTTTAAGCGAAGTAGGCCACGCCGCTCTCAAAGATCGGCATGAACTTATCGCCGGGGACATGCTCGGGCACGTTGCGGTACAGGTTGTCGCCGCGACGCTCGGCATGGCCCATCTTGCCCAGGACGCGGCCGTCGGGGCTCGTGATGCCCTCGATGGCGAGTGCGGAGCCATTGGGGTTGACGGAGAGATCCATGCTGGGCTTGCCGTCCTCGCCAACGTACTGCGTGGCGACCTGGCCGTTGGCGATCAGCTGGGCGAGCACTTCGTCATTGGCGACAAAGCGGCCCTCGCCGTGGCTGATGGCGACGGTGTAGGGGTCGTCCAGGCTGCACTGCGACAGCCACGGGGACAAGTTGGACGAGATGCGGGTGCGCACCAGACGGCTCTGGTGGCGACCGATGGTGTTGAACGTCAACGTGGGCGCATCGGGCGTGGCGTCGACGATGTCGCCGTAGGGCACCAGGCCGAGCTTGATCAGGGCCTGGAAGCCGTTGCAGATGCCCAGCATTAGGCCATCGCGGGCCTTGAGCAGGTCGCGGACTGCCTCGGTGACCTCGGGAGCGCGGAAGAACGCCGTGATGAACTTGGCAGAGCCGTCGGGCTCGTCGCCGCCCGAGAAGCCGCCGGGGATCATAACGATCTGGCTTGCACGGATGCGGCGGGCAAGCTCGTGGGTGCTCTCGGCGACGGCCTCGGGCGTGAGGTTGTTGATCACGAAGGTGTCGGCCTCAGCACCGGCGGCACGGAAGGCACGGGCGCTGTCGTACTCGCAGTTGTTGCCGGGGAACACGGGGATAACCACGCGCGGGCGGGCGATCTTGGCGCCGGCGTACACGTGGATGTTCTTGGCGCGGAAGTCGATGGTCTCGACCTCGGGGGTCTCGTCGGCGCTGCGGTAGGCAAAGACGCTCTCGATGCCGCTCTCCCAGGCCTCCTGGAGCTCGGCGAGCTCGATGACTTCGGAGCCGGTGTCGATGACATAGCCCTCGACGGTGGTGCCCAGGGGCTCGACGACAACGCCGTCGGCGACCTCGGGCAGCTCGGCATCCTCGGCGAGCTCGACGATAAAGCTGCCGTAGAGCGGGGTGAAGAGGCTCTCCACGTCTACATCCTCGGCAAGCTCGATACCGATCTGGTTACCGACGCACATCTTAAAGAGGCTCTCGGCGCCGCAGCCGTAGCCGGGCGTGGAGATGGCCAGGGCGTTGCCGGTAGCAGTGAGCGCCTCGACAGCGTCAAACGCGGCGAGCAGCTGCTGGGCGTCGGGACGGTAGTCCTCGCCATAGGTGGCGGGGGCGATGCGGACGACGCGGTGCGTGAGGCCCTTGAACTCGGGCGAGACGGCGCGGGCGGCCTTGCCCACGGCGACGGCGAAGCTGATCAGGGTCGGCGGAACGTTGAGCTCGCCGGCCTCGTCCTCAAACGAGCCGCTCATGGAATCCTTGCCACCGATGGCGCCGGCACCCAGGTCGACCTGGGCCATAAGGGCACCCAGGACGGCGGCCATGGGCTTGCCCCAGCGCTCTGCCTCGGTGCGCAGACGCTCGAAGTACTCCTGGAAGGAGAGGTAGGCGCGCTTGTGCTCAAAGCCGGCAGCCACGAGCTTGGCGATGGACTCGACCACGGACAGGTAGGCGCCCGCAAACTGGTCGGCCTCCATCAGATAGGGGTTGAAGCCCCATGCCATGGCACTCGCCGTGGTGGTCTCGCCGTCCACGGGGAACTTGGCGACCATGGCCGAGCTGGGGGTGAGCTGCGTCTTGCCGCCAAAGGGCATGAGCACGGTCGCGGCGCCGATGGTGGAGTCGAAGCGCTCGGAAAGGCCCTTGTTGGAAGCGACGTTGAGGTCGGTGACAAGCGAGGTCATGCGCTCGGCGAGCGTGGTGCCGGCCCAGCTGGGCTGCCACACGCTACGGGCGCACACGTGGGCGACCTGGTGCTTGGGTGCGCCGTTGGAGTTGAGGAACTCGCGGGACAGGTCGACGATGGCGACGCCGTTCCAGGCCATGCGCATGCGCGGCTCGGCGGTAACCTCGGCGATAACGGTCGCCTCGAGGTTCTCCTCAGCGGCGTAGCCCATGAACTCCTCGACGTCACCGTCGGCGACGGCACAGGCCATACGCTCCTGGGACTCAGAGATAGCGAGCTCGGTGCCGTCCAGGCCGTCGTACTTCTTGGTCACGGTATCAAGGTCGACATACAGGCCGTCGGCAAGCTCGCCCACGGCGACCGAGACGCCGCCGGCGCCAAAGTCGTTGCAGCGCTTGATCAGACGGCAGGCGTCGCCGCGGCGGAACAGGCGCTGCAGCTTGCGCTCGACAGGGGCGTTGCCCTTCTGGACCTCGGCACCCGAGGTCTCGATGGACTCGGTGTTCTGGGTCTTGGAGGAGCCGGTGGCACCGCCGATGCCGTCACGGCCGGTGCGGCCGCCCAACAGGATGATCTTGTCGGTGGGGGCGGGGCACTCGCGACGCACGTGGTTTTCCGGGGTAGCGCCCACGACGGCGCCGACCTCCATGCGCTTGGCGACGTAGCCGGGGTGATAGAGTTCGTTGACCTGACCGGTGGCAAGGCCGATCTGGTTGCCGTAGCTGGAGTAGCCGGCGGCAGCAGTGGTCACGAGCTTGCGCTGCGGCAGCTTGCCCTCGAGCGTCTCGGAGACCGGGACGGTGGGGTCGCCGGCGCCGGTGACGCGCATGGCCTGATACACATAGCTGCGGCCCGAGAGCGGGTCGCGGATGGCGCCGCCCACGCAGGTGGCGGCACCGCCGAAGGGCTCGATCTCGGTCGGGTGGTTGTGGGTCTCGTTCTTAAACAGGAACAGCCAGTCCTGGTCCTCGCCGTCGACATCGACCTTCACCTTGACGGTGCAGGCGTTGATCTCCTCGGACTCGTCGACATCGGTCATGACGCCGGTCTTCTTAAGGTACTTGGCGCCGATGGTGCCCATGTCCATGAGACAGACGGGCTTGGCGTCGCGACCGAGTTCGTGGCGCATCTCCATGTAGCGGTCGAAGGCCTGCTGCACCACGGCGTCGTCGATCGTCACGTCGTCCAGGACGGTGCCGAAGGTGGTGTGGCGGCAGTGGTCGGACCAATAGGTGTCGATCACGCGGATCTCGGTGATGGTGGGGTCGCGGTCCTCATCGCGGAAGTACTGCTGGCAGAAGGCGATGTCCGCCTCGTCCATGGCAAGGCCGCGCTCGGAAATAAAGGCGGCAAGGCCGGCCTCGTCGAGCTCACGGAAACCGTCGAGCACCTCGACGGGCTGGGGCTCGGGGGTCTCCATGTACAGCGTCTCGGGCAGGTCGAGCGAGGCGATGCGCGCCTCGACGGGGTTCACCACGTAGTGCTTGATGGCATCGATGGCGGCCTCGTCCAGAGCGCCCGAGATCATATAGACCTTGGCGGAGCGCACGGCGGGGCGCTCGCCCTGGCTGATGAGCTGCACGCACTCGCTGGCGGAGTCGGCGCGCTGGTCAAACTGGCCAGGCAGGAATTCGACGGCAAAGACGGCGCCATCGCTTGCGGGGAGCTCGTCGTAGGTCACATCGACCTGGGGCTCGCTAAAGACGGTCGGCACGCAGGAGCGGAAAAGCTCCTCGTCGATGCCCTCGACGTCGTAGCGGTTGATGATCCTCAGGGCCTCGATGCCCTTGATGCCGAGAATTTCGGTCAGCTCGCCCTTGAGCTGCTGAGCCTCGACGTCGAACCCGGGTTTCTTCTCCACGTAGATACGAGAGACCATTGGTTCCTGCCTTCCTGATCGGTTGGGCGTACGGTACGGTATGCGGCAGCGGTCGGTTTGCGGGGTCTGCCCTGCGGTCGCCTTGAGCCACATGTTTGTAAACCTCACTATGATACGACAGCTCGCGGCGCGGTGAGGACGGCGAGGGTGCTACAGTGAAGCGCAAACAAGAGAAAGGCATCACATGGCATTCGTTTCGCTCGCCATCATCGCACTCGTGGCCTTTGCAAGCCCCTTCATCGCCTCGGCGATTCCTGGAAAACCCGTTCCCGAGACGGTCTTTTTGCTCGTGCTCGGCGCGGTGCTGGGACCCCATATGCTCGGCGTCATCCATGTAGATGCCGAGGTCTCGCTTGTGTCCGAGCTCGGCCTGGCCTTTTTGTTCCTGCTTGCCGGCTTTGAGATCGACCCCAAGAGCATCACGGGCGTCGAGGGGCGCTACGGCTTGGCGACGTGGGTCGTCACGTTTGGTATCGCCTGGCTTGCCGTGCGCTTTACCCCGTGGTTCTCGGTCAGTCATTTCGACGGTATCGCCGTGACGCTTGCCCTCACTTCTACGGCGCTCGGCACGCTCGTGCCCATCATGCGTGAGCGTTCACTTGTCGGAACGCGCGTGGGCGACTCGATTCTCGCGTATGGCACTTGGGGCGAGCTCGGTCCCGTGCTCGCCATGTCGGTGCTGCTGTCTGCCCGCACCGGCATCCAGACGCTCGTGATTCTTGGCCTGTTTGCTGCGGTCTGCGTGCTGCTGGCCGCGGTTCCAAGTCGTTCCAGGCGCGTCGGCAGCCGCTTCTTTTCGTTTGTCGAGGAACGCGCCGACACCACATCGCAGACTTTCGTGCGCCTGACGGTGCTCATCCTGGTTACGCTCGTGGCGTTCTCGGCCATCTTTGACCTCGACATCGTGTTGGGTTCTTTTGCCGCCGGCTTTGTCTTGCGCTATATCATCCCCGAGGGCAACCATACGCTCGAGACCAAGCTCGACGGCCTGGCCTACGGCTTTTTGATTCCGGTGTTCTTTACCGTATCGGGCGCAAAGATCGACCTGACGGCCGTGGCGTCGCGCCCCGGGCTGCTCGCGGGCTTTATCGTGGCGTTACTGATTATTCGTGCCGTGCCTATTCTCGTCTCTATGAGCTTTTGTCCCGTGACGCGCGATGTGTCGGCGTATGGCCGCATTACCGTGGCCCTGTACTGCACCACGGCCCTGCCGATCATCGTTGCCGTGACAAGCGTTGCCGTCAACGCGGGTGCGCTGTCGCAAGATATTGCGTCGGTTATGGTTGCCGCCGGTGCCATTACGGTGTTCTTGATGCCATTGCTCGCGCAGCTCTTCTACCGTGTGGTCGACGCCGCACCGGTCGCCGCCGTGGCAGAGGTTGCCGAGCATCCATCCGATGCGCTCGACATCCTGCGCGCCCATCACGATTTGGCGAGCCTGCTCGCACGCGAGCACGAGCTGCTGACATCACATGGCCATGGTCGCGTATTTGAGGGCCTGCCTACGCTCGATACGATTGCCGAGCGTCTTTCCGCTGAGGCGGCGAGCGGCCATATCGATGCCCGCATCGTGGACGCGGCACATCTTCTTGCCGATAAGACCTATGGAGACGAGGTCGACCCGTCCGAGCTGACTCCGCGCGAGCGTCGCCGCCTGGAGCGCGCTAAGCTCGCCGTGCGCGAATACCGCCGCCGCATGCT
>UMLL01057176.1_pt1 | contig 38852 bp, 27 predicted proteins | sample 1966591 | NCBI WGS metagenome assembly UMLL01 (sample SAMEA4836200, study PRJEB28245) | human gut metagenome | biome: gut microbiome; material: fecal sample | place: Denmark | collected 2008 | reverse complement strand
ATAATATTAAAAATACTGCCATTAGAGAAATATATGGAAAAGTCAAAAGAACAGCAGTGCCGCAACGAGGATAAAAAAGATGATCACCTCAAAAGAGGTAGACCACGTAAGAATAAAAAAATAACAAATGGTGAAAGAAGGAAATTAAGAATGATAAAAAAGAAGGCATCAAAGTAAGTGGACGCAATGAGGCATCACAGATCAAACACCTTAATACGGCTATAAAAAAACAAGCTCAAAAAAATGATTCATTGAAAACTTCTTTTTTCATGCTTTCATCAAATGATTTCATACATCCGTATGCACACTTAAAAAATGCTGATGAAGCCATTAAGCAATTCTGTGATAATTGTAGAAAAAAATTAACCTTCATAAACAAGACTGAGGGCGTACAAGACTGTAATCTGGAATGGTGCAGCTTATACGCAAGGCGTTGGGGAAAGGCGTTCGTGAGGCAACTCCCTGAACTCCACACAGTGAGAAACAACAGTACAGGAAAGTTGCTCCTCGAGTATAAGGGAATACAAGGTATACATTCCGTACAGCTACCCCAAATGTGTATTGAACTGAAATGTTCAATGTGTATACAATCTTCTCCTATAGATGGTCAGCAAACAAAACGATATAATAAAAACATGAGGGAGGAGTGTCTTTCATGCCCTCTATTCCCTTTCAGACCAGAACAGAAAGAATAAAATATTCTTTATGACGGACAGAACATACCCCTTGTCCAATGGAAGCCCCCTTAACGTACTGTACATACGTTAAGGGGGCTTCCATTTTTTGAACACGCCATAAGGGGAATGTTCAATCCATATAACGGCGTCAAAGGGTATCACTACTAATGACAACCTTTAAAAAAGGGGATTTCACCATGTCCAACAATTCCGTCACCACCGCCGCCTCTGCCTTGTCTTCCACTTCCATCACGCCTTGCATCGTCAGCCGCTGTGGGGAGTTTTCCATTCCTCTGGTCAGGGCTGGTCTTGATGAAGGAGGCAACAGCAATTGGCGATCTTTCATCCCCCAAGGCTTCATCACTCTTTCCCATGCCCGGAAGCTGTACGGGTGCGGTATGAGCCTTCAACGGCTGAGATATATTCTGACCGCCCTTGATGTGGAGAACCAGTCAATCCACATCCTCAAGGTCGACAGCGGACAAAAGGCCCTGATTGACGCCTATGAAGAAAAATACGTCAATATCCCTGAATACTGGCGTCTTTCCGGGCCCCTCGCGGAGTTCCTTGATATAGACAGGGACGGCATGACCTTGACCTTTGAAGATGAAACCAAGGGAGACGACGGCATTGTCACCTTTGACGGTCTGGCACCAATTACGGTTACGGTCGTCAATCAGGAAGACACTGCCAATGCAATGGCATGTTTCGTTGCTGGCGTAAGAGAACGCGAAGGGCACCCGTACCAATTCGTTCACCCCTTGTTCAAGGGCAACGGGCGGGGCGGGCGTATTCAGGGCTTCAACCCCGTCAAGGCGTATGAACAACACATGATTGACGTATTGCGGCGTAATGGCGGGGAAAAACACTCGTAAAAAAGAATGGGAGGAGGAAATAATCAGCCCCCTCCCCTCTTTACTTTTCCCCGCCCCTTCCTTTCCCCACTCAACCGCCATCTTGAAAAGGAATAGCCTACCATGCCCCCTGTCAAACAATCCTCACAGCCCACCATACGCAAGCAACTTGAATCCGTTGTTCAATTCCGCCCCACCATCAACTCCGGTTCCCTGTCTTCCTTTACAGGGGCCTACCCCGGAAAGGTTGAACGCCCCGTAGGTACGGGAGCACAGCTTAAAAACCTCGCTAACTCTCTATCCGTATTTGATAAAAGCCTGTCAGGGTATCTCGAAAAACGCCTTGACAAACAAGTTGAGGAAGAAGCCGCGCAAGGATTTAACATCTTCAATGAAAACGCCTCACCTACAAAGAATCAAATGGATTGAAAACAGCACATTGAAGCATACCCCGAACACGCGGGCCTCAGCCCCTATGTACAGCGCGGCTACGAAAAAGCCCGCCTGAACACCCTTGCGCTAGACTTCCAAAATAGAGCGGCAGAGTACGCCTACACATCCGGCCTTATCAACGAAAAAGACCCCGGAAAGCGTTCACAGGCCCTTGATAAGTTCGAGGCGGAATACAGGAAACAGGCAGGTCTTGACGGTTATGAAAACAACCTTTTCCTTGCCGAACACTACAGCGCACACATTGGACAGGCGAAACAGGCTATCCTTGGAGGCCTGAGCAAGGTTCAGGTCGAACAGAACCAAGCCCTTTTAAAGCAGAACTCTCTTGCCCTCATGACCAAGGAAGCCCAAACGCTGTTCCACCCTCTCGTTGGCGGGCGGTCTTTCGACAATCCCGACACATGCGCGGCGGTACGGGCGGAACTTGGCTCCAAGCTGATGAACGTAGCGAGGGATGCCAGCAACAACGGCCTTATGGATTCGGACGTGAGAGGCCTTCTTTTGGATGCGCTTTATAACATTACAGACTCTTTTGACGAAAAGGGGGACTACGATTCAGGGGATGAGGTGATAGCACTTGCCGATGAACTCACCATCAATGGGGTTCCCCTGTCCGCGTCTTTGGGTTTCGCAAAAAAGAAACACGGGAAATGCATATCCATGCGAAGATGCAACAGAAACTCCAAGAAGACTACCAAAAGGAAGCCCGCAGGATGCAGCATGAAGCCCGCATTGCCCCTTCCCTTGGAATCGAATTTGCCAAGTCCGACTATGACAAGACGTCAGCGGGGCTTGCCTCCTTCCTCAAGGCTAAAGGCGTAAGCAACTATGCTTTCCAGTCCGCATGGTCTACCGCGCAGTTCTACAAGGCCAATGAACATCAAAATCCCCTTATGGATGAAACAAGCTCCTCTGAGTGGATGGATTTTCTTGCCAAACATCATGGCGGAAAAATGGAAAAAGCAGACTATGAAGCCGCCGTTAAAAGGTTCGGTTCCACAGCCGCCCTCCCCTACTATGAAGCCCACGTACAGGGAAAGGCAAAGGAAGACAACACCGAATCCAAGTTGATCATGGCGGGCATGGAACATCTTCAATCTTCTTTGTTCTACGCAAAAGACTTTGACCCCGCGTCCATCTACAACCCCGCAAACCTCCAAGGTGTAGACGTGGAGAAAGAACGTACCGACGATTACAACATGACTGCCCTGAACTTTAAAAACCTGTTCACGGAAGGGAAAGCGGAATGGTTGCAGAAGCATGACGGGGCAAAGAGCGTTCCCCCGGAAGACGAAGTTCTCATCTACAACAACGCTCTCCAACAGACGAAAAGCCAAACCCTCAAGCGTTGGTCTGAAATAGAGCAGATGAACCAATTTCGCGTTCATGCCGGAAAGCTCCAACCCGTCAAAGGCCATAGCAGCAATGAGGGGCTTTCCCAAGGCACTAAATTTATGCCCTTCCCTTCTCCCGCCAAAGAAGCGCAAGACCGCCGCAACACCTACTTCAAAAAGCTGTATCCCGCCGCCTCAATGTCGGGCAAGGTCAATACCCTTGAATACATGATGATCTATGATCTCCAACAGCGTATTTCCCGTAAGGAAGAACCCACATGGGAAAACGTCTTTGCCATTGCCACAGGCGGCATAGACCCCGCATCCGTCAATGTCCACAGCTTGGAAGATGCACAACGCTACCTGAACGAACACAAAGAAATCTGGACGCCGCAGAAGTAGCAAGGCCTAGAAGGAGGAAATAGAATGATACCATCACAGGTGGCTGGAAAACTACTCCGGTCAGGTGCTGCAAGCGGCGGTAACAACGGTGACAACGGTAACGGCGAAGACCTTAACGTCCTTGAACAGTTCCAACCAAACGCCCACAACGGCGGCATGACTCCACCACACATCACCGCAACCATTACCCCCTCGCCTTCCTACCACCAACAGACAGAGGAAGGGGAAACGGAATCCCCCTCTTCTGTCCTTGACTATGTGGGGGATGCGTTGGGCGGTCTTGTTTCTTCACCTACCGCCGCCATCAATGACACCCTGAACCTTGCCCAATGGATAGTGAAAGGCGGAGAAGAGCCTACAAACCCTGACGACAAATGGGGGCAACTTTGGGAGTACACGCCAAAGACCGCCGCAGGTGAATTTACAAAGGAGGTCGGAACATTCCTTGCCGGATTTGGGGCAGGGGGGGCGCTCCTCAAAGGCGGTAAGATTCTCCAAGGCACTACCAAGCTCGCAAAGATTGGACGGGGCATGGCACAGGGGGCTTTCTCTGACTTCATGACCAGAGACGGGCACGAAGAACGCCTTTCCAATCTCCTGAGCGATCACCCCAACCTTCTCCAACCCGTCGCGGCCTATCTCGCCGCTAAAGAGGATGACAGCGAACTGTTGGGCCGTGTTAAAAATGCGGCTGAGGGCCTTGTGATTGGGGGCGTTCTCGACATGTTCCTTGCGGGCGTCAAGGCCGTCAAAGGTATGCACTCCGCAAAGACGGCGGCGGAACGTGAGGCAGTACATGTGGCGTATGACTCGGAACTCAAGGCGATTGCAGAACGAACGGGAACGGACGGAAAAGAAGCCTTGGCGGGCATCCCCTCCACACAGGAGATTGCTAGGCAGCTTGATAACTCCTTTACCATGAAGGAGGCGGCGCAATCTGGCGGCATTCTGCAAACATCGCCACCACACACGGCGGGGGCTGTTGATTCCGTGCTTTCCTCTGTGAAGGCGACAACGACAGAAACATCCCCCCCTTCCTCCTCTCCCCATATCAACCCCGCTACATCCGGCAAAATCAAGGCCGTGATGCAGGAAGGCGCCAACAGAGGAACCACAGCGGAACAGTCGTTTCGTGATGTGTTCGACAGCGTGAACCTGAAACGCCACAAGTACACTGAGGAGTCCCGGTACAAGACCCACAAGCTGATTGCCGACTCCTACTATGACGCCACACTCAAAGGGCAAGGCGTAGAGCGGCACAAGTCTGTCATTGCGGAAGGGGTACGGGACTTTCAAGACATGGGCTATGATTGTCTTGATGCTTTCCTTGCTACGGGGGCTGAAAAACTCTCTGTGCTACGGGATGCCTCCAAGTTCATCACACAGTTTCGCACTGTTGTTCATGGTCTGGTGAATGAAGGGAGCGAACTAGGCGCGGCGGTAAAAGCTGGAACGGCTACCGATGCGGAGAAGTACATGCTTTCCCGCCTTGCCGACCTGAACCAAGAGTTCGGACGCCTCACCAAGGACATGCAGACCAGTGCCGCCCGTGCCACATCGTCAGGGCAGATCACCATCAAGGACAGCCTCGTTGACTGGATGTTCGGCAAGAACGGCCTCAGAAACAAGCTGGATGAGGAAGCCCGCACCATGACCACACATGAGATGTGGGCGGATATGGCAAAACGCGGCTGGAATGAAGACACACTCAAGAAATACGCGGCTGACATGGAGATGATGAAGGGTGACGTAAAGCAGGCGGCGCGCCACATGAACACCTTCAACACGGCTTCTTACCTTGGCGTCCTGAATGAATCCCGCATCAACGGTATCCTCTTCTCTCCCGTTTCATGGGTAGCCGATGCTGTAGGCTCCGCCATCAAGACCGCATGGTTGCCGATTGACCAGATGGTTGGGGGTGCCGTTTCTTTGGACATGCACCAAGTCAGACAGGGGGCAAGGACATTTGGGGCATTGTTCAGCTACCTTAGCGATTCCTTCCGTATGGCGGGGAAGGCTTTCAAGACGGGGGACAACCTTCTCGACCGTGGGGGCAACTTCATGGCGGGTGAAGGGATGCGCCACCAGATTACCTATGAAAACCTCAAGGCCCTCCGAAACAAAACGCTCGGCAAGGCCCCTGATGCGGAACTGTCCGCTGTTGAAGAACTCCTGTGCCGTCAAGCTGGTTGGGTAGGCACTGTGTTGCGCTTCCCCTCCCGCGTCCTCCTGACGACTGAGGAGTTCTTCAAGCAAGTCAACTTCCGGGCCTCGCTTCATGCTCAGTTGTATGATATGGCCTTTGAACAGGGCATGAAGGACGACAAGAACATAGCCGCATTCATCGCCAACGGGTTGAAGGAGTGCCTTGACGCACAGACAGGGGCGGCGGTCGTCACACCGAACAGCATAGCGGAAAAGGCCCTTGAATACGCCCGGAAAGCCACATGGACACAGCCCTTGGAGCAAGGAAGCTATGCGGCTGACTTCCAGACCTTTGCCAACAAACACCCCGGAATGAGACTTGTGGTGCCGTTCATCAAGACCCCTGCCAACATCTTGCGGGACTTCACGGCGCACACCCCCGGCCTCAATCTGGTATCTTCCCGCTACCGTGAAGCCCTCGCTAAAGGCGGGGAAGAGGCGGCACGGGCAACAGGCCAAATGGCTACCGGGTGCCTCCTGTGGGCATCGGCTGGAATGCTGGCCTACAATGGCATCATCACCGGCAGCGCACCTAAAGACCCCAAGCTGAGAAAGGCTCTTGAGGCAACAGGCTGGCAACCCTACAGCATCAAGGTAGGCAACTCCTATGTCTCCTATCGTCGCTATGACCCCATCGGTATGTTCCTTGGCATGGCGGCAGACTTCAACGTCATTGCTTCCGAATCCAACGAACGCGACGCGGGGCAAATCGCCTCAGCAATGGCGGCAGCGTTGACGAACAACCTTTCAAGCAAGACCTACCTACAGGGCCTTGCCGAAACGCTGGAAGTTCTTCAAGACCCCTCAAGGCATGGGGAACGCTATGCCGGGAATATGCTGTCCTCTTTTATCCCCATGACCTCCCTGTTGCGCTTCACCCGCCAGAACATGACGGATGACGCCATGAGGGAAACGCGGGACATTATGGACTATGTGATGAACGGTCTTCCCGGTTTTTCGGATACCCTCCCCGCCCGCCATAGCTGGATTACCGGGGAAGCCGTGAACTACCAGATGTTCCCCAAGGCGTCGGACAACATGGTCTTACGGGAACTCGCAAACATGGCGGACAGAGGCGTCATTGGCACACCTTCCAAGAACATGCGGGGGGTCGAACTGACTACCACCCAACTGTCCCGCCTGAATGAGATCCACGGTACGGTAAGGGTTCAGGGAAAGACCATGCAGGAAGCCCTTGAACGCCTTTTCTTGAGCCCTTCCTATGACCTCAGTAGAAAGGCATACCTTGACCCTCCCAAGGGTGGAGATCTCACCGGGGAAAATATCTCCCCCCTTCAAGGCAAGCGGGCGTATGAAATCAATAAGGTCATTCGGAAGTACCGAAAGGCCGCACAAAACCAGCTTATGAAGGAGGATACCGAATTGTCCCGCATGGTCGCCTTACGGAATCGTAACGTGAAGCTGGCACGGGATGGAAAGACTGACGGCGAAGATGGTGGAGGCGGTGGAGAAAGGTCGCCGTTCAGGAGCCTGTTGGAATACTACTAGCCTCATCCAATCGTAACACGGCTTGAAAACCAAAACCGGACATACGGGAATGTGTGTGCATACATGGCAAAAAGGTGCCTCGTACAAGCATGTTCCCGCATGTCCGGTTTTTTTCGCTTATTGCAAATGAATTCGCAATAATTTGTTACTTATTGGTAACTATATCTATTGGGTGTTTTATTTTTCTATAGTTATTTTCATTTGCGGATTCTTTTCATTTTCTTTGATTTCAACAGAATATTGAATTTTACCCTTTGTATTGGTTGCTATGTCCTTTTTAAGGACTTCAATCAAAATTGGTAAAACATTCCTAAAATCGCTAGAAGTTCCACGACTTGTTATTTGTGTTTCCCATACTTGTTTACCTAGCTTTTTACTTTTATGGTCAACACTAAATGCTTTTAATATAACCCATCTATTATAAGTTGTCCAATACTCTGTCCTTTGAGAGTATCCAGTTACCCCATAAATTGGATTATGATATGTAGATCCTGAAAACTGACCAGTCATAGAATTATATGTTCCATACGTATTAGATGATGAATATCCGGTAACTCCAAATTGTGGAATATCGTAATCTACCGAGTGTTCTTTTTCATCGCCAATACCATAATTTATAAACACAACATAATCTGACTTATATATATCATCAACAAGTATCATTTTATTTTCAGCAAATGCTTTTCCAATCTCAGCTACAACCTCTTGAAAGTATAAGTTATCAGATTTTATATTTTTATCGTCAGGAAGTATAAAATATTTTTTATATTCTTCATTTGAAAAACCATTTGTACAGATCGAGTCTACATTAACATTATAGCTTAATGTATTTGCACAACCAGACAATAATAACAACATAATGATATGAATAGAGAATAAAATTCTATTCATGTATTTCCCCCTTTCCATGATATTTGAAAACTGATAGCAAAGAACGGCCACCAAGGGAAGAGGGAGTTTCTCTATCCAATCAAAATAGAGGGAAATCTACATGAAAAAAATGTATTTTTTTACAAAAAATGCCCCTGCTTATCAATATATTACATTAGGCATGGTTTTATCGTGCACTATTCTAATTGAGGTTATAGCATTACCGTTTTCATATAGCGTATCATATAAATATCAAAATATCATTAGCATACTATCTTCAATCTCAACAGGATATATTATAACATATTTCTATTTCATCATTATAACTTACGCAGAAAAAAAGGAAAAAGAAAGAATAGTTATTTCGTATTTTATCTCTTTACTTCAAAACATTTACAATCAAAACGAAGGAATAAAGAAAATAAAAGAAGAAAAAATATTAGCTATACGCAAAAACATACTCCAAGACATTCATCTATCAACAATACATTGCATAGAATCAATAAAAACAATATCTATGTATTACGATATTCTTTATTATATTCATAAATAGATAACACAAACAGAGCAAGAAATAACCAACATACATAATAAAGCAATGACAGAAGCAAACTTTGACATATGCATTACACTTATTATATCAAATTCTGAACGTATAAAATTTATGTATGAAAAAATTATATCCTTATTTAGCGACAGAGACGAGCTTTCAAAATCAATCATTCTTCCTGTATGGACATCTATAACAGCATCTAGTTTTATAAAATCTCTTATGGAATACAAAAGATAATCTAAATACTAAAGGACTACACCAGCTATGGACTTTACTATTTCGGAATAAATATTGAAAATAGCCTTCCCTGCCCTTTGTGGTATCGGGGGCGTAGTCGTCGGGGCAGTGCTGAAAAGCTGGTTTGATTGGAAATTGGAAAGCAAGAAAGCTGAACAGCAAAGAAAGCTATATTTATATGAAAAAAGAAGGGAAGCAGCCCAAGAGATATTTTCTGTAGTTCTAGAATGTCTACATATTTGTATTATATTAAAAAACACAGAAATTTGCCCAGAGAAAGAAAAACAGTTATCTTTGCTTAATGATGTAACAAACAAAATGGTTACCTGCATACAGAATAATTCTTTATACCTGCCTAGCAATATAAAACATTTATGTTCTTCATATTATCAAGAGGTACAGTGTAAAGGTTTGCTGTCCTGTAGTGGAATTGAAGTTAAAAAATCTCTATTGAAAATTGCCGATATAAATATAGACGAAGAATTATCTAAAATAAATATTGCTGAAATGAGAAAAAAACTTTTTGAAATTGAAAAAGCACTATCCATCCTTATTGGATGGGAAGAAAAAGATTTATAATCTTCCCCCTTGACTTCCGGGTGGGGTTTCGGCAATTCTGACGTCCCCTAACAACACAAGGCGTAACCGTCGCCTTCCCCGTGCCCCACACGATGGAAAAGATCGGTCATGTTTGTTTCGTCAGCAATCCCGCCACAGGTGCATCCTGTGGATGGTGCTACATATTGACGGAACACGTCCTGATGTTCGTGAGACTCAGGCGGCCTTGTGTTGGCCGGGGAGCGTGTTCCGTCTTTTTTTGTGCCCAATCCCAAAACAACACAGGTGTCCCATGTTCTTCCGTTTCTTCCTTTCCAGCCGTTGGCTAAGGCTCCGCTACCGTCTCCTTTCTTTGCTGGCCCTTCATGTTGGACATGCCGCCGCAACGCTGGCCCTCGGAGCGTTGTTGTCGCTTCCCTTTGTCATGATGGCCTGTGGCAATGCGAGGTGATGCAATGACGCTCTCCCGCCACCACACACCCGCAGCCGCCGCAACATCCGGCGGGGGGTCTACGGCAACCTTCCGCACCATACGCCGGACGTTCTGGACAGATCCCTACATCGAATCCATGCCGCCCGCCCGGAAGCTCCTGTACATCTACCTGTTCACGTCTCCGCACACGAACAACCTTGGAGTCCTGAACACGACCACCCGCCGCATCGCCTTTGAAACGGGCATGACTGAGGATGAGGTCAAGGAACACCTAAACGTCCTTGAACAGCAAGACGGTAAGGTTGCCCTTGATGATGCTGGTAGCTGTGGCGGCGGCCTCTCCATCCTCGTGGTCAACTTCATCAAGCACCAGTGCACGACCTCCCCCAAGCTGGTCATGTCCCTCCGCGCCTTGTTCAGGGGCGTTGAATCCGAAAAAATCAGGGCGCTCTTGATAGCCAAGAATCCCCACCTGTTAGACGGTATGGATACGGTATCCGGTACCCTATCCATACGTTCCGGGGAAATAGATCAAGATCAAATACAAGAGAATAAGAAAAGAGAAGAGATCAGATCTTTTCCTTGCAGTGGTGGTGATGAAGAGAGGGGGAAGAGGGGAAGACAGGGAAAGGGGGACGATATTGTCGCACCCCTTCTGCCGCCGCAGCTCCTCAACACGGACACCCCGAAGCAGGACAGGAAAGGGTACGTACAGTATACGCCCCCTTCCGCCTCCCCCTTCCCCCTTGCCGTTGCGGTGGAGGTTGACGACCGCCTCCAAGACATCCCTCTCGACCTCTTGGAAGCCTTGCAACGGGACTATCCAACCATCGACGTTTCAAAGGAGATTGATAGGGCTAGGGAATGGGCTAGGAACCATACGTCACCCGAGAAGCCTTTACGCAACGCATGGCGTTTCATCACGGCATGGCTGAGGAATGCCGTTGCAGCGGCGGCGGTGGTGACGAAAGGAGCGGCGACAGCGACGACAGCCCCCGCGAACACCTGCCCTGTCCCTACCACCAGCGGAAAAGAAAGGGGGGGGCGGCGGCCTCTACTTCAAACATGCTCCAAAACTGCCCACAGGCTGGACGACTGGACGTCTGAAAAGAAAAACATGACCCACGGTAAGGGGCAGGTCACAGACACCCCTGAAAGGGCATGTTCATGGGCACAGCCACAGAAGGAGACGGTCGTGGTGGCGGGGTCGCTATTCCCTACCCCTGAACAGCTTGAAGAAAACGCACAACGCGGGCTTGCTTTCCTTGCGCGCTGGAAGAAGGAGCACGGCTATGCATTCGCGTAACGATGCCCCCCATCACCACAACAGCGGCGACGGCTGCGGTGTGGAAGGACGCTATGTTCCTTTTTCCTCCTCTGGTGGAGCAAGACCCCTGCCTTATCCTTTCGGGCTATGTGGGAAGGTACGCCTCCATCATGAAAAAAAAGAAAAAGTAGGAGTAGCAGAAGAGGCTACCCCTCCTCCTGTTATCGCCGTTGCTCCTGATGCATCCCATCCTTTCCCGACAGAACGACAGCTTGTCGAGGAGCTTACACAACGTAAACGTGGGGAACGGCGGCGACGGCGCACAGGAGGATGCAACGGGCGTAAATCTCTTGACATCCTTATGGAAGTTCTTGGGGATACAAAGGCCGTCTTGTCACTGATTCAAATGAAAGGAGGAACTGGTTTCGACGTCCCCCTTGGGGTAACGCCACAGGGCCGCCGGAACATACGCCAGCTTGAGGAAACGCTAGGGAAGGAACCTACGCGAAAACTCATTGCTTTTGCAGGAGGGGCACGCCTTTACATCCCTAAAGTGACCTACCTTGGAACGGACACGCGAAGCCGGGAGATATGCCTTGAACGGGACAGAATGGCAAAAGAACACCCTGACATGTCCGAACGGAAACTTACCGATATTTTAGCCTTGAAGTACCGCGTAACGAGCAGACACATCTGGAGGGTACTAAAGCAGTATTATGAATTTGTTGAGCCGGACAATACCGACAACGGCGGTAGTGAATAGTGCGTAGGGAGAATCAGGAGGCACCCCAAGCCGCTCAAAAGTGGTGGCGTCCTACCATCTTTTAATGCTTCCGTGCGGTTAGTGTGGGTTCGGTTCCCTTTTTGCAAAGGAGGGGGGCGTCGGGGATGGTATCCACACTCTGAATCAATCAGCTTGGTTACTGGAGGGATGTGGGGAGGAGGGGGTCTACAATGTGGACGCCCTTTCCTCTGACTACCCAATTGGTAGGGCTGAATTTGTTGAAAAAATGTGAAGGGGCTTACGTTATCATGATGATACGCAGTTCCCCCCATGCCCTCCCCGCCGCTCTCATGGTGGCAGACTGTGGACGCTCTAAAGAATCGGGCGCGTGCGGTTCATTATATAAGGGCAAAAATACGCACAGACGGCACGGGGAACAAGTACGAGGAAAAGGAAGAGGGGGAGACGTTAACCGCTTCTTCCTCCTCCTGTACACCAAACCCATCCTTGACCAACGACACCGTAGCCCCCTGCAAAAACAAAAGTGCCGTCAGACAGTCGGAAGCTGTGACGGCACATTTGCAGGTTGTCTGCTTAGATGCATAAACCGAGCGGTCAGGGACAAGGCACAACAAGCACCATGCCCAAGCCGGGGGAGTGTTCGCACACTTCCTCGGCTCCTTTGCGGTACTCTTGCCTTGAGTAGTGAGACTGTGTAGGCTGCGTTCTTGTGGGGCGCGCCTCCCGAAAAGGGGGGTACCCCATGAAACACTTCCTGCGGGACGTTGCGGCGCTTGCGCTGGCTGACGTCATAGCGGCTGTGGTGGTTCGCATCTTGCTAAACCTCTAACGCAGTTGCCCCGGTAGGAAGTGAGGTTCCTAGCCGGGGCGCAAACACTGATGTTCTGAACATCGGGGGACGTGTCCCACATCGGGACGGTAGGCGTTGGCTCGCTTGCCGTCCCACTTGTTTTTAGGGTAGTTGGAGTTTTGAAAAAGTCAACAATTTTTTCAAACATCCTTGCTATGTCCTACATCTCCTATGCGCTTCAAATGCTCATAGACCGTCTGCCTTGATACCCCATACTCACGCGCCAGCCTAGCCACCTTTTCGCCGTTCTCTTCAACACGCTTGCGTAGTTCCGCCGCTTGTTCAGGGGTGAGGCTAGGCTTGCGGCCTTTATATTTCCCTGCGGCCTTGGCAATAGCGATTCCTTCCCTCTGCCTCTCTCGAATCATGGCGCGTTCAAACTCCGCTACTGAGCCGATAAGTTGAAGCTGTAGGCGTTGGAAAGGGTTTTCCTTGTCGGGGGTGAAGGTCAAATTTTCCTTGTGGAACTTCACAGACACGCCCCGCCCCGTGAGGTCTGAAAGAAGAGAAAGCAAGTCCTGCATGTTCCGCGCAAGGCGGTCTATGCTGTGGACATGAAGGGTATCGCCGTCCCTCACCACTTCAAGGCAACGCTCCAAGGCGGGGCGGTGTACGTCCTTCCCACTGGCCTTGTCCTCAAACACCTTGTTGAGGTTCAAACCGTCAAAGGCTGATTCCTGCCGTGCCGTGTTCTGGTCAACCCCGCTGACTCGGATATAGCCTATGTCCATTCCCTTGCCTCCTTTCCGTCAAACTTTCAAAGTGTCAGGATAGAGTCTATAACCTCTAGAAAGAAGTGTCAAGAAATACTAAAAAGAATCCTATTCTGACATAAAAAGTGTCAACCCATTTTGTCAGATTGGTGTATACTCTATATTGACATTTCAAATAACGCTTGACGAAAAGAGGAAGACCGGAAAGAGTCTTTCAACAAACTGTTACACAGCTAACACCTTATTGATAAGAACGCTTGTATTTTCAGTGAATTGTGGAGAATCATTTTTTCTCCCGCCCTCGGCACCATATCGAAGTTCGGTAAAGCCCGTTAAGGTTCACAAAGCCTTGGCGGGCTTTACTTTTATGCTGTTTGCATGTTCATAGGCGTTCGCTGGAGTCGTGTACATCCGCCCTTTTTGCTGGTATTCTCGCTGGCATCTTTCCATACCAGCAAAAGCCGCAAAAACGGATACCAAGCTCAGAGCGTTGAAGCCCTCCGGCAAGGTTCAAAAGCTCTTGGACTGTGACGGGCTGTACATCCATGTCTCACCTGCCGGGGGAAAGCTCTGGAGGCTCTTCTACCGTTTTGACGGCAAACAGAAGACTCTTGCCCTTGGCAAGTACCCAGAAGTCAGCCTTGCCGAAGCCAGAAAAAGGCGTGACGAAGCACGGGCTCTGAATGAGTCCTGCCCCTAGCTCCTCCTCTTCCGTTGTTCTCTATCTCCATAAATAAAAAAGAGTTGCGGCCTCATTGCACAACTCTTTTTTCAATCCCATTCCGGATGCCGCAGGCATTGACGGAGCAATACCGCCACATCACGGCCGGTTTCCTTTATCATGTTCCAGCCAGTAGTGCAGTGCTGCGCAAATGGAATCCATATCCACAGGCTTGTTAAAATGCGTGTTCATGCCGCACTGCAGGGATCGCTGGATGTCGTCCGCAAAGGCGTTCGCGGAGAGTGCGAAAATCGGAATACGCCGCGCGTCTTCCCTTGTCATGCCGCGTATGTGCCGTGTGGCTTCAAGGCCGTCCATGACCGGCATACGGACATCCATCAGGATAGCGGCGTATTCCCCCGGTTCGGATTCCGCAAAGCGCTCCACCGCAACCTTGCCGTTCTCGGCCCAGACGACGGAGAGATTCCTTGACTCCAGAAGCGTTTTGAGGATCTCGGCATTCAGATCGTTATCTTCGGCAATCAGGATCTTTTCACGGTTAAAACGGACTTCCTCCGGCATGGCCGGAACATCAAAGGCGTGCCTATGATGGGTCACCACTAAGAGCATATCACGCAGATGCTCCCGCAATACGGGTTTGTTGATAAAATAATCCACGCCGGCGGTACGGGCAGGGGCTTCCATCCCCCTCCAATCACAGGCCGACATGGCGATGGGGGTCGTGGCCTTTCCAACGATTTCCCTGATATGCCGGACCGTTTCCATATCGTCCATGCCCGGCTTTTTCCAATCGATCAGGATCATGCCGTAATCCCGCCGCCTCTCCCTGGCTTGCCGAACACAGACGACGCCCTCTTCGCCGGAAAGCACGAAGGACGCTTCAACCGCCATACGGCGCAGCAGTACCGCCGTATGCTCACAGGCAGCCCTGTCATCGCCTATGACCAGCACTCGCACGCTCTCGGATTGTTCCAAGGCGTCCTTATCCCATCCGTACAGCGCCCCCTCGAACAGCCCGAGCGGTATGTCCACGGAAAAAGACGACCCCTTTCCTTGCTCGCTCTCCACGCGAATGGTCCCGTCCATCAGCTGGACGAAGCTCCTGACAATGGCCAGGCCAAGCCCTGATCCCGAAAGGCCCCGCTGATCCGTCATCTCCTGCTCGAACGGCTGGAACATCCTTTCCTGAAAGCTCTTGCTCATGCCGATCCCATTATCGGAAATGACGAACCGTACGAGTTCCCGATGCCCGACTTTTTGGACTGGCGTGATGTTGAATTCGATACTGCCCTTTTCGGGCGCAAACTTCAGGGCGTTGGACAGCAAGTTCATCAAGACTTGCTTGATGCGCAGGGGATCGCCGACATAGATCTTCTCAAGGAGCGGAGAGGCAAACAGGTTGAATATTATGCCCTTCGCCACCGCGCTGCCGTATGTGAACGAGCTGACGGAGCTGACGAGTTCATCAAAATCAAACGGTTCGGAAGCCAAGCTCATCTTGCCGCTTTCGATCTTGGCGACGTCCAAGACGTCATTGATGAGCGACAGCAGGAAACGGGACGACAAGGCGATATTGTTCAGGCACTCGCTGAGCCGTTCGGGGTTGCCCACGTTCATGCCCGCAATGGCCGCCATGCCGATGATCGCGTTCATCGGCGTTCTGATGTCGTGCGACATCCGGGAAAGGAACTCGCTTTTGGCATGGTTGGCCTGTTCGGCGGCAACGAGCGCCATACGCAACGTAGCCTTCTGGCGCTCCTCTTCCTCAACGTCTTTGGCGCAAAAGAGGAGCATCCGCCTTACGGGGTCAAAAAGATACGCCCGTAAGCAATGCCACCGGGCTTGCCCGTTGCCCATGAGCACACGATACTTGAGCTCATGGGACAGCCCCGGCGTGCCGTTTTCCCAGGCAAGGCGTTCCGGTTTGAAAAAGGCCCGGTAAGCCTCCACATCATCAGGATGAACGACCGTTTCGCTCCGGAGCCGCACCAGCTCGCTGAAAACGCCCTGCATCCCGCTTCCGATCATGCTGTTCCGACCCGAAAAAAAGTACTCGTACCTGTCCGCCGGGATGTCGACCAACAAGATCCATTCGTAGTCGTGGTTGACCGTGAACCTGCAAACATCCTGGACGGTTTTGGTCTTTTCCTCCATGTTTTTCAGGTCGGTGCAGTCCGAGACGTAGCCGTACACGATGGTCCCGTCCACCGTTTTGACAAACGAACACTGCGTGAGGAGCCAGCGGACCTTGCCGTCCCGCCTGATGACTTTCATCTCGAAGCCGACGGAGGACTTTCCGTCTTCATAGGCCGTCCTGATCAAGTCGTTAAAGCGTTGGAGGTGGTCGGGGTGAATAAGCTCGCTCCCCCTGATATCCGGAGCCGTTTTCATCTGGTCCTGCGTATACCCGTGCATCGCGCAAAACCCTTCCGAAACGTAAAAAAACGAGAAGTGCTCGTCCATGACGAACTGGAAAATACCTATGGGCGCGTTGCTTTTCAGGAATTCGAGCATTTCCTTGTCCCGGTACGTGGACGTCACGTCATGAATCCGGGACAACTCGAGCATACCCGATTTGGTATGAAACCGGCTGATCCCATCGACTTCATAAAAATGCCCTTCCCGCGTGAACAGCACAGGGGCCTTGCCGCTCCTGTTGAACCGTGGGCGCCGGGAAACGGATAGGAGGGACGCGAGTGGTTTACCTATGCAGGCATCTTCGGCTTTCCCTACAATATCCAGCGTGTGCCCGTTCGCAAACACGAAACGCCCGTCCTCGTCCGTGATCACCATCGGGACATCGGCCATATCCACAACGAACTTGAGAGCATCCAGCGAGGAATCATGCGGCGAAAGCTTCATTTGCCCACCCACTCCGACAGGAGGATCCGCTCCCCTCATAGGGACAGCGCTGCATCAATATAAAAGGGACAGCCAGCCTTTTGTCCCTTCTCAGTTCCCTTCCCCACACCTCATTTTTCCTTGCGGAAGGAAACCCCATCACCCTTCGCACAAGAAAGCATTCAACCCGCCGGGCCGTCATCCCCTTTTCTTATGGCAGGACGCCGCGATCATGGCGTACAGCTTGTCCGGGTCGAACGGCTTCGAAATATGCCCGTTCATTCCCGATGCCTCGGCCTTGATGACGTCGTCCGAGAACACGTTGGCGGTCATCGCCAGAATGATGGCAGTCTTCGCATCATCCCTGTGCAAGGAACGGAGCGCGGCAGTCGCCGTGTATCCGTCCATGACGGGCATCTGGATATCCATCAGGACAAGCTGATAATACCCTTCCTCCGACCGGGCAAAGATGTTGAGCGCTTGTTCCCCGTTGTCGGCGACGTCAACGGACGCCCCTTCCATCAGGAGGAGTTCTTTAGCTATTTCTTGATTGATTTCATTGTCTTCCACGAGCAAGACATGCAATCCGTCCAAGCGTTGACCTTCGGGCCTGGGCACAGCCGAGGCGTGTCCACATCCCCGATCCTCCGCAAAGTTTCGCAACAGGTGCACCATGTTGGATTTGAAAAGCGGCTTCATGATGAAGACGTCCACGCCCGCGGCGAGGAAATCCGCCCCCACATCCGAACAGTCATAGCCCGACAGCATGATGATGGGGAGATCCGGCCCGACCCTGCGGCGGATTTCCCGGGCCGTATCGAGCCCGTCCATATCCGGCATTTTCCAGTCCAGGATGACCGCGAAGTAGTCGTCCCTTTCCTTATGGGCGCGCACAATCTCGGCGACGGCTTCTTGCCCGCTCAAGACCCAAAAAGCCCGCATCCCCACTTCCTTGAGCAACAGGCTCGCGTATTCGCAGACATCCCGTTCGTCATCCACCACAAGCACGGGAAGATCGGTCAAAACAGGGGGTTCCCCGTCTTCGGCATCCCGGAATTTCAGCGCAACGCTCACCGTAAACCGGCTCCCTTTTCCCAGCGTGCTGTCCACGGTGATCTCGCCGTTCATCATATGGATGATGTTCTGGCTGATCGCCATGCCAAGGCCCGTTCCCTGGATTTTGCTGATCCGGGAATCCTCGGCCCGGGAAAACGGTTCGAAGATGCGCCCGACGAACTCCTCGGACATGCCGATCCCGTCGTCTTCAAACGTAAAGTAGAAGACACTGGCCCCTTCGGCATGGGTTGGCTTTTCCTCAATGCTGAAATGCAGACGCCCGCCCGCCGGGGTATACTTCACGGCGTTCGACAAGATGTTCACCAAAACCTGCTGGAGGCGGCTCTCATCCCCATACAGGCCCTCGTGCCTCACCTTGCTGATGTTCATGGTCAGGTGATGCCCCTTTTCAATGATCATCGGCCTGCACACGTCGAACACGTTCTGCACCAGATTGGAAAGGCTGAAATCGTTCGCCCGCACATCCAAGCGTCCGCTCTCGATTTTGGACATATCCAAAACTTCGTTGATCAGATTGAGCAGATGTTTGCTGGACGTATTGATCTTCTTGAGGCAGTCCCTCACTTTCTGGGTATCCTCAATATGGGCGCCCGCAATCGCCGTCATCCCCACAATGGCGTTCATGGGGGTCCGGATGTCATGGGACATCCGGGAAAGAAATTCCGTCTTTCCCTGGTTGGCGTGCTTCGCCACCCGACAGGCGTCTTCCAGCGCCTGTTGCTGGAGCCGCTGCCGCTCGACCGTTTCCGTCACGTCAATGCCCAGGCTGTAGTAGGACGGTATCCCATCCTCGCTGTCCTTCCCGTCCATATAGCTGAACGTGATGGTCAAGTGACGGATTTTTCCAGACCGGGTCACAATCCGGCCCTGCATGATGCTGCTCCGCCCCGTTTCCTTCGCCTCGTGCATCGCCGCCTCGGCCTGCTCCAGATCCTCCGGATGAACATACAGGCACTGGCTCTGCAGCTCTTCTTTAAACTGCTCTTCCGTGTAGCCGATGATCGACAGGAATTCCGAACCATACCACAGGATTGTGCGTTCATCGCGCGCGTCGAGCCGGGCGATGCCTCCCGGAAGGCTCCGCAGCATCGCCGCCTGCTGTTTTCCCTGCTTGTCCAGTTTGTTCTTGTACTTGGAGACATCAAAAACGAACTCGATTCTGGATTCCCGTCCGTCCCACAGTACCTTCCGATCTTTCAGGAGATACGTTTTCCCCAGCTGCTCGTTATAATGCTCCCACTCATAAAATCCTGAATCTTTCAGGTAGTTGTTGGTACAAAAAGGACAAGGCGTATTTCTTCCGTGGAATATCTCATAGCAAAGGTACTTTTTTCCAGAAAAGAGTTCTTCCCGAGAAAGATGGAACATATCAAGACCTGCTCGGTTCACATACAGCAATTCATAATTGTTCAGATCGCTGACATAAACCATATCGTCATATTCTTCGAGTATCCAGTTCCATTCCATATTTCTCTACCTTCAGGATCATTATAGATCGTATAACGGATCAAAAATGATAATAGAAAACTGGGTTATCGGCTCAAGAGGTGGTTCTGCAATTTTTTCTAGCGAATCCCGATACGGAAATGCCGTAATACAATATCAGGAAACCCTCCCAGCAGAATGGAGAGCCTTTCCAGCATACATTTCGATGGCACATGAGCCTTAACGTTTTACACTAAAATATTTAATATAATATTTTATAGGCTTCATTTAATGTGACACGTATCATAAACCTATTCAAGATGTTTTTACAGCGAAATAAAACTGCATATACCTGTATAAACACATTCAAAACAGAGAAACAAGAAGAAAATATGAAAGACAACGCGTCATAAAGAACAAAAACCATCATAAAAAACGAAATATCCGTTATGTTACGCGACTCGTGCTTTAAAAAGAGATCAGTGCAGAAAAGAAAAAACGGCGCAGCCTCCCCGGTCCCTTCCATTTGGCCGGGCATTTCCTCCCCGCATGGGAATGGCGTTACCGGAAAAGCGCGTCATCTCGCCGTGAGTGCCGTTCATGAAAAAGGCGAACCCCAAAAAGGTCGCCCCATCGGACATAAAAAAGGCATCCAAAAGGATGCCTCCGTCTTGGGGCAGATTGCCTTTGAAGTGTTGCGCCTTTCAAAGGGCCATCTTGCCGGAAATACCATTTTTGCCGAATCCGCGCTGTGTTGCGGCGCACTGAATATGCGTTCGGCGTCAAGGCCTTTCAAAATGGGGAAGGCCTAATACCTGTCGTCTTCAATCGAGACGACGACGTCCATGTTTTGCTCGATCCACTGTTTGATCCGCTCATGGGCCGCTTTCCGGTGGGACCGTTTTTCCTTGAGCATTTCCCGATCGGCTTCCACGAGGATCGCGGAGGCTGGGATATCGGCGGATTCGGCACAAGCCAGCCCAAAAGAAACCAGCGCGGGCATCTGATCGGAACAGGCGTTGTGCCGATCAAAGTTCCGCCGCAGCTTGGCAAGGATCTCCTCGCCAGCCTCACGTGGGCATGTGGGCAGCAGGATAACGATCTCGTCCCCGCCCATCCGGGCCACGCAATCCGATGTGCGCACGCTTTCCTTGCACAAGGCCGCCACGGTCTGGAGCAACTTGTCTCCGACAAGATGCCCCATGTAATCGTTCGCCAGCTTCAATCCGTTGACGTCACAGGAGATCACGCACAACGGGCGGATCCCTTTGTTCTCAATGTTCGCCAGCTTGATATCAAAGTAGGTCCGGCTGTGCAGGCCCGTCAGCGCATCGTTCTGGGCGAGCTTTTCGAAATAATCCCTGTCCGCCTGGGAAGCCGTGATGTTGGTGTGCAAGCCGACGATGCGGGTGGCCCGCCCCTTTGCGTCGCGGTGCGTCACGTAACCCCGCCCGAGGATCCAGGCATAGCTCCCGTCCAGGCGCTTCAAGCGGTACGTGCACTCGAACGTGTCGCCGTATTTCGGGGAATCCGCCAGCTTACGCTGCGGTTCCACGATTTTTTTGAGATCGTCCGGATGGATCTTCTCTTTCCACGTTTCGAGGCGCCCGGGGAACTGTTCCGCCGTGTACCCGAGCATGGAAAGCCAGCGCGGGCTGTAATACACTTCGTCCGTAATGGGGTTCCAGTCCCACAGGCCGTCCCCGGCTGCATTGAGCGCGGAAAGCAGGCTGCCGTTTTCCGGCGTCCGTTGTTCGTGGCGTTCCTCAACAAACCCAAAAGGCTGCCAGGTGCCCGACATGCTGACGGCGTGACCATCCGCATCACGGCTCAGGATGGAGCCCCGCACCCATATTTTGACATACGAGCCGTCTTCCTTGCGGACCCGCAGATCATCCGTAAGCTCGTCTCCGAACAACGGCTGTTCGATGATGAGCTGATAGCGGCAATCGGTGCCTTCTTCGGGGTGGAGACGCTCTTTCCATTCATCAAGGTTGAACACACGCGGCATGGCCTCGGCATACCCGAGCAGGCGGGAGCCGTTGGCGTCGACCCACAGCGTCCTCTTTTCCAGCGAACAGTTCCAGAAACAGATCTGCGCCTGCCCTTTGGACACGGTGCTCACCGGAGGCAGATAGGCCATCGTGCCGGGAGCGATCTCAAATTGCCCTGCGATGCGGATCGCCCGGCCTTCGGCGTCCCTTTCCAATACAAACAGCCGTTCTCGGACAAAAAAGTTTTCGACCGGATACGCCGTCTCCAGAAAGCCCCTGTCCCCGCCGATAACGCCTTCACGCAGCTCGCAAAGCGACTGCAGGCAACCTTCCGGGATATGTTCAAAAAATGCCGCCATTGTGGCGGGGCTTTCCCCATCGGACAAGCCAAAGGCCAACCTGGTTCCCTTGCTGAAGAAAAGCCGATCCGAAGGGATATGCCATTCCCAAAGTTTTTCAGTGGAATCGAGAGGAATTGAAGGGAAAAAGGCAATAGGGTCGGTCTGGATCATGTGCGTTCTCTCTAGAATGACAAACTGGACTTGAAAAACACACCGTCAGAGCGTGCCCCTGCGTGATATTCCTGCGGCATCCCGGGGCTTCTCCCGCAATCAGACGAAACGCCGCAAGCGGAAACAGAGCCTGTCAAGGCCAGCCTGGAAGGCTTTCTCCCGTTTTTCATGTGCCGTCTTGCGGCATCATATAGAAAAGAAGGGAAACCCGATAGTCCTTTCTTTGAGGCATCTTTTGTTGCTCATGAGAAATCCCCGATCGAGAGGAAGACGCCGCTTTCTCTCTGCGGGCGCATATCGTGCATCACTCCGGCGTTGCCTCCTTGCGTAACGCCTTCTTCTCCCTTCCCGCTTTCACAATACACTCCTGATCGATTCCCTCCATATTCCCGGCCGTTTTGGAGCGCCGCCTTGTACAGCCCCATGCTTCAGGTATCCGCCGGGGCTCTTGCCCAACCCCGGATGCCTCCTCGGGGCTTTGCCCCTTTGCGTCACCAAAAGGAAACTGGACGAGCGCCCCACTTTGGGGTAGGAAGTCCCCCCTCAAAAGGAAACGCCCATGCCATTCATTCCATTATTTCAGTCCCCCAAGAGTTTTTACCGGCTCGCCGTGGCAAGCTTCTTTTTCCTGCAAGGGCTGGTCTTCGCCAGCTGGGCCAGCCGTATCCCCGACATCAAGCAGGCCCTCGCTCTCAACGAGGCGCAGCTCGGCGGCGTCCTGTTCGCCATCCCCGTGGGGCAGATGTCGGCGATGGCCCTGTCCGGCTATCTGGTCAGCCGCTTCGGAAGCCATAGGATGCTGCTCCTCGCGGCCCTGCTCTATTCGGGGACCCTCATGGCCCTCGGCTTCATCAGCGAAACGTGGCATCTTTTCGCCATGCTGGTATTCTTCGGCGTCGCGGCCAACCTGCACAACATCTCGGTGAACACACAGGCCGTCGGCGTCGAACGCCTCTACCGCCGCAGCATCATGGCCGCCTTCCACGGCCTGTGGAGCCTCGCCGGGTTCGTCGGAGGGATCGTTGGCGCGCTGTTCGCGGCGTTCTCCGTCAGTACCCGCGTGCACTTCAGTTTCATCTTCGCCGTCTGCATGGGCATCGTGGCGATCATGTTCCGGTTAACCCTGCCGCGCGACAGGGCACGCGACACGGCGCCCGGACACAAACGCCCCAAGGGGAAAATCGATCCCTATGTCGTCCTGCTCGGGCTGATCGCTTTCGGCTGCATGGCGAGCGAAGGGACCATGTACGACTGGAGCGCCGTATACTACGAAGCGATCATCAAGCCGTCGCCGGAACTGATCCGCCTCGGCTATATCGCATACATGTGCACGATGGTCTGCGGCAGGTTCATGGCGGACGGGCTTGTAACCCGGTTCGGGGTCATCCGTATCCTGCAAGCCAGCGGCGCGCTCATCGCCGCCGGGCTGCTGATCTCCGTTCTCCTGCCCCATGTGGCCACGGCGACGTTCGGCCTCGCGCTGGTGGGCTTCGGCACGGCTTCGGTGGTGCCGGTCTGCTACAGCATGGCCGGGAAATCCCAGATCATGCATCCGAGCGTGGCGCTGGCCGTGGTTTCAACCATCGGGTTCCTCGGCTTCCTGCTCTGCCCGCCGGTCATCGGTTTCATCGCCCACGCGTCGAGCCTCCGCCATTCCTTTGCCCTCATTGCCGTGTTCGGGCTCATGACCGCTGTGCTGGCGCGGTTCCTGCGGCGGAACTGAACCGTCCCGCTTTCCCCGTAAAGGGAAACGCCCCGTTGGAACGACGGTGTTGTTCCCTCTTCCAAACGGCGGCCTTCCCAACAAAAGAGCCTTTTTCCCATCCTCTTGAGGAAAGGGCTCTTTTTGCGGACAGTGCCCTGAAAAGGGTTACGGGTTGCCGGAAAGCCTTCATTATGGCAGAACGCTTCTAACACCGTGGGGTGTTCCCGCAGGAACGCCTGACTTGCCGGCCTTGCCCCGGAACAGGGCCTGCCGCGTAAGGGCAAAGGGGTTCCGCCGGACCCGTCCCGCCGTCCCCCCTTCTTTCGATCCTTTAAGAAGCGGCCGCATGGCCGCCGACAACAGGACAGACGATGGAACTCACCTCCGAATCTGTACTGGCCCTCGCCCCGGACGCCTCCTCCGTCAAGGCGGCGCAAGCTCTGCTCAAACCCGGCCAGTGGCCGACGCTCGGCTTCAACGAAAACGCCGTATGGGGCGAATGCAAAGGCAGCGGCTCCAAACCCTACCAAGTCGAAGCCGACCTGTCCGGGCCGGTCTTCAAGTGCACCTGCCCGAGCCGGAAATTTCCCTGCAAGCATTCCCTGGCCCTGCTCCTGCTCCGCGTCCAGCAAGAGGCCGCCTTTACGCAGGGCGAAGCGCCCGATTGGGTAAAGGAATGGCTTGACGCACGCGAAAAACGCGCCGCGCGTCAGGAGCAAAAGCAGGAAAACAAGGGCCAGCCCGCCGATCCCGCCGCCGCAGCCAAGCGCGAGGCGTCCCGCCTCAAACGCATGGCTGCCGGCCTGGACGATCTGGAGCGCTGGATGTGCGACCTCATACGCCACGGCCTCGGGCAGCTCTCCGGGACTCCCGCCTGGCAGGAGGAAGCCGCCGCGCGCATGGTCGACGCGCAGCTTCCCGGCATCGCCGCGCGGTTGCGGAACCTGCAAGGCGTCACGTCCTCCGGGGAGGACTGGCCCGGCGTGGTGCTGGCCCAGTTTGGGCAGCTGCAGCTCCTCATCGACGCCTTCCGCCACCTTGACGCACTGTCCCCGGAGGAACAGGCGGATGTCCGTGCCGCCCTCGGCCTGTCCCCGGATAAGGACGAAGTGCTCGCCACCGGGGAACGCCTGAGCGATCTCTGGTTGGTGCTCGGCGTGGGCTATGCCGAAGAAAACAGGCTCTGGCGGCGGCGCGTCTGGCTGCGCGGGCAGAACAGCGGGCGCACGGCCCTGCTGCTGGATTTCTCGCACGGAGGCAAGCACTTCGAGCAAAGCTTCGTCGTCGGCAGCCTTACGGATATGACGCTGGCCTTCTATCCGGGCGCGGTTCCCCTGCGGGCCATCGCCACGGGCGATCCCGCCCGGGCCAAAACGGCTCCCATCCCTACGGTTTCCCTCCGCGAAGCGCTGGAAGGCATGGCCAAAGCCATCGCCGCACAGCCGTGGCAATGGCCCCTGCCCCTCATGGTCAGCGACGGCGTCCCTTGCCGCTCCGATGATTCGTGGTTCCTGCAGACGGATGCAGGCGACCGCCTCCCTCTCTCCATAACCGACAACGACGGCTGGGAATTGCTCACGCAAGGCGGCGGACGCCCCCTGAGCGTCTGGGGCGAATGGGACGGAGCCCGGTTTCAACCCCTAAGCGCGTGGGAGCCCGGAACGTCCGGTTCCCCGCTGTGGCGAGAAGGAGCCCGCCCATGAACATGCCCTTCCTGACCATGCAGGCGCTGCTCGGCACGGATAAGCGCCCGCCCGAACTTCCCGCCGACGACAGCGAACCCGGACGGCTCACGCAAGCCATTGCCGCCACGCGGGACGGCTCCGAAAACGCCGAAGCGCTCAGGCTGCTCCGTGCCGCCGGGGTGCAGGCCGTCTGCGGGCTGGCGGGGTACCGGCCGCCCCGCGCCGACTCCGCCCTCCCCGAGCCCTGCCCGCCGGAACCCCGCGCGTCCGTCGACAAGGCCGCCGTCATCGACGTATTGCGCCAAGTCCTTTCCAGCGGCTCCGACCGTATGCGCCTTGAAGCCTTCAGGCTCATGCTCGGCGCGGGGAAAGTGCTCCCTCCGGCGCTGCTCCCGCAGGCGCTGGAGCTTGGGCGCCGCACGCCGTCTCTGCGCGGGCCCATCGCCCTGATCGCCGGGGAACGCGGCCGCTGGCTCGGCGGACGGAACGCCGCATGGAACCTCTTCGCCACCAATGCCGAAAACGAGCTTGATCCCGAAGTATGGGACAACGGCACGCTTATGCAGCGCGAAGCCTATCTCAAGTCCCTGCGCGCGCAGGATCCCGCCAAGGCCCGTGAACGCTTTGAAACGGCCTCAGCGTCCTTCGATGCCCGCGAACGCGCCGCCTTTACCGGGTGCCTCGGCGAAGGCCTGAGCGCGGCGGACGAAGCCTTTCTCGAAACCCTGCTGGAAAAGGATCGCAGCAAGGAAGTGCGTCAAGCCGCCGCCTCCCTGCTCGTCCGCCTGCCGGAAAGCGGCTATGTCCGGCGCATGGGCGAACGCCTTGCCGCCTGCATCGTCGTCCCGGAGGCTAGGGGAGGGCTCATCGGGCGTATCGCCTCAGCCTTCTCCGCGCCGCTCCCGGCCGTCGAGCCCCCGGAATACTTCGATCCCGAGTGGAAAAAGGACTTGCTGGAAGAAAAAAAGCCGCAGTACGAGGAATTCGGCCCGCGCGCCTGGTGGCTCTATCAGATAGGGCGCTGCGTACCGCTGGCGTGGTGGGAGGCGCATACCGGCCTGTCGCCCGAAGCCCTCATCGACTGGGCGCAGAAAACCGACTGGCGAAACGTGTTGCTCCGCAGCTGGCTGGAGGCCGCCCGCCGTGAGCGCCATGCGGCATGGGCCTCCGCCCTGCTCGCGCATGTATTCAAGGAACAGATTGAGGTTTCCGTGGGCAAGGGCCGGTTCAGCGCCTTCGCATTCATCGGCCTTCTGCCGCCCCCCGAGCGTGAGGCTGCCCTTCTTGAACGCTTCCCCTGCCCCGGCTCCGCGGGCGGCGGGGCCACGTTCGCACAGCAACACTATAAACAGGTGATGCAGTTCGGACGTTTCGCCGCATCCGAATGGGAGGGGGATGCAACCTTTTCCCTTGAAGGCGGACACTCCCTCGTCCGGCGGATCCGCTTCTGGGCGGACCATTCCGACGGCATCGGCCAAATAAGTTACCAGACCTCCATCGCGCTGGGGCACATCATCGAGGCCACCTTTTGGCTGATCCCGGTTTCCTTGCTGGATGATCTGCTTGAGGGCTGGCCCCACGGAGAAAACGGGGCCCCCTTCTGCCGATCCGGGTACGACTTTCTAACCACGGCCATAAGGACCCGCAAGGCCCTTCACCAATACTTTGCCTGAGAGAAAACCATGAGCACGGCTACCAACGAAAACAAGCTGCGGCACCACGCCGAACAACAGTTCGCCGAGGAACTGGAAGAACTCAAAAAATCCGACGCCCGCCAGCGTCCCGCCAACTGGGAGCTTTCCCCGTGGGCCGTCTGCACCTACCTGCTCGGCGGCGAACTGGACAACGGCTTTACGGTGTCCGCCAAGTATATCGGGAACCGCCGCATCATCGAAACGGCGGTCGCTACGCTGGCGACGGATCGGGCGCTCCTGCTGTACGGGGTTCCGGGAACGGCGAAATCGTGGGTGTCCGAGCATTTGGCGGCGGCCATCAGCGGCGACTCCACGCGCATCATCCAAGGTACGGCGGGCACCAGCGAAGAACAGATGCGGTATGGCTGGAACTATGCGGAACTGCTCTCCAAAGGGCCGTCCCGCGCCGCGCTGGTCGAAAGCCCGCTCATGCGCGCCATGTCCGAGGGCCGCATCGCCCGCGTGGAGGAACTGACCCGCATCCCCGCCGACGTACAGGATACGCTGATCACCATCCTGTCCGAAAAGACCCTCCCCATCCCCGAGCTCAACGACGAAGTGCAGGCCGTGCGCGGCTTCAACCTCATCGCCACGGCGAACAACCGCGACAAGGGCGTCAACGAACTGTCCTCCGCGCTCAAACGGCGCTTCAACACGGTCATCCTGCCCGTGCCCGCCACGGAGGAAGAGGAAATCAGCATCGTGTCCAAGCGCGTCTCCGAACTGGGCCGCGCGCTGGAGCTTCCCGCCGAGCCCCCGGCGATGCATGAAGTGCGCCGCGTGGTGCAGATCTTCCGCGAGCTGCGGAACGGGCAGACCGAAGACGGCAAGACCAAGCTCAAGTCGCCCACCGGCACGATGAGCACGGCGGAGGCCATCTCCGTGCTCAACAGCGGCATGGCGCTTGCCGCGCACTTCGGGGACGGCGTGCTGCACGCCCGCGACGTCGCCGCGAGCCTCGTGGGCGCGGTGGTCAAGGATCCCGTGCAGGACGATCTCGTCTGGCGCGAGTACCTCGAAACAGTGGTCAAGGAACGCTCCGACTGGAAGGATCTCTATCGCGCCTGCCGCGAAGTGGATTAGGGAAGGAATCGGGGAGGGTGCTTTTTGTAGAAAGCTCCCTCCCCCGTACCCCCTTACCCGCAAAAACTCCGGCCGGTGGGGAGGCGGCGCAAAGGGAGCTGGTGGGGCACGGTGGGGGTGGAAAATCGGCCCATGTCCGCGCCGTTTCCGTTTCAGCCATGCGTATGCCGCCGGAAAACAGGGTTTCCGTATGCCCGGTTTCTCAGGGTGCACCCATCTGGGGGCAAACAGAGCAAACGCCGCCCCACAGTTGTTGCAAGAAGAAGGGCGCACGCCCGCATGTCGATTCGGGGAAAAAGGCTTTCTGGAAAGCCCCCTTCCTTCGGCGGGCACTCTTCCCCAACAGTTTACAAAAGGCTTCGCCATGCCTGATCAGACCGTTCGACTTTTCGGCATCCGCCACCACGGGCCGGGGTGCGCCCGCAGCCTGTTGCGGGCTCTGGAAGCAATGCAGCCCGACTGCCTGTTGATCGAAGGGCCGCCGGATGGGGAATCCGTGCTGCCGTTCGTGCTCGAATCGGGGATGTGCCCCCCGGTGGCCTTGCTCGTGTACGCTCCCGACGATTCCCGCCGCGCCGTCTTCTATCCTTTCGCCGAGTTCTCCCCGGAATGGCGGGCCTTGCGGTACGGCTTGGGCCAATCCCTTCCGGTGCGCTTCATGGATCTGCCCATCGCCCATCAATTCGGGCTGGACAAAGCCTTTGAAGACGAATGCAGGGCTAAGGAGGAAGCGCTGAGAGACGCGGAAGGACGTACAAAAACGGACGCCGCCGAAGGCACGGAAGCCCCCGCTTCAGGCGCGCAGGCACCTGAAAACACCGCCACGAATACGCTTGCCCCCGAACAGCCTGAAGGCGGCGATACGGGCGATACGGACGGAAACGCCGGGGGTGAGGCGTCTGCTCAGGAGGACGTTTACGGCGATCCGCTCGACTGGCTCGGACGCGCCGCCGGATACGGCGACGGCGAGGCGTGGTGGAACCACATGGTCGAGGAGCGCATCGACGGCCTTGAGCTGTTCGACGCCATCCGTGAAGCCATGACCGCGCTGCGGGCCGAAGCGCCCAGACGCGAACGCGGCGAACGGGAGACGCGGCGGGAAGCCCTGCGCGAAGCGTACATGCGCAAAACGCTGCGGCAGGCGAAAAAGGAAGGCTTCCAGCGTATCGCCGTGATCTGCGGCGCGTGGCATGTGCCCGCGCTTGGAGCGGAAACGCCAGCCAAGCAGGACAACGACCTGCTCAAGGGCCTGCCCAAAATGAAGGTCGCGGCGACATGGACGCCGTGGACCTATGCCAATCTGAGCAGCCGGAGCGGTTACGGCGCGGGCGTGACCTCTCCCGCGTGGTATGAGCACCTCTGGCGCAGCGGCAAGGGAGATCGGGCCATAGGCTGGCTGACCCACGCCGCCCGCCTGTTCCGCGAACAGGACATGGACTGCTCGTCCGCCCACATCATCGAAGCCTCGCGTCTCGCCACGTCGTTGGCCGCCCTGCGCGAGCGCCCCCGCCCCGGCTTGCCGGAGCTTTACGAAGCGCTGCAAACCACGGTCTGCATGGGCGACTCCGCGCCGCTGCGCCTCATCGAGCGTCAGCTTATCGTGGGCGACAAACTGGGGACGATTCCCGAAACCGCGCCCACCGTCCCGCTCCAGCGGGATCTGGAACAGCAGCAGAAAAGCCTGCGCCTGAAGCCCGAAGCCGCGCGGAAGGTATTGGATCTCGATCTGCGCCAAGCCAACGATCTGGCGCGCAGCCACCTCCTGCACCGCCTGCGGCTGTTGGAAATCGGCTGGGCCACGCCGGGAGGCAGCCGGAACGCCAAAGGGACGTTCCATGAACTTTGGGAAATGCAATGGGTGCCCGAGCTCCCCATTGCGGTGATCGCCGCCAGCCGCTGGGGAAACACCATCCTTGAAGCCGCCACCGCGAAGGCCGTGGAGCTGTCCGGTGAAGCGGACTTGCTCCGATTGGCGGAACTGGTGAACGACATCCTGTTCGCCGATCTGCCGGACGCCGTGGGGCACGCCACCCGTATGCTGGAAGAAAAGGCCGCCACAGCCAACGACGTCGGCCAGCTGCTGGAAGCCATCCCGCCATTGGCGGCCATCGCCCGCTACGGCAACGTGCGCCAAACTGACGCCGGGATGGTCGCCCGCGTCCTTGAAGGCTTGATCCCCCGTGCATCCATCGGGCTGCCGGGGGCCTGCACCTCGCTGGACGACGAAAGCGCCGCCGCCATGCGTGCCCGCATCATCGCGGCGCACAACGCAATACGGCTCCTTGGAAACGAAGGGCTTTGGGAAAGCTGGCTGTCCGCCCTGCACCAGACGGCCCTGCGCGACGGGATGGTCCACGAGCTGCTGCGGGGCATGGCCGTCCGCCTGCTGTTCGACGAGCAGCGCCTCCCTGTGGAAGAAGCCGCCCGGCTGATGAGCCTTTCCCTGTCGGCGGCGGCCGCGCCCGCCTCGGCCTCCGCATGGATCGAAGGGTTCATGAACCAAAGCGCGCTGGTGCTGCTGCACGACGACGCCCTGTGGGGTGTGCTCGCCAACTGGCTGGACAGCCTGAACGATACGCATTTTACCAATATCCTTCCCATGCTGCGCCGGACATTCTCGGGCTTTTCCGCTCCCGAGCGCCGTCAGCTCGGCGAACGCGCCAAACGAGCCGCCGGGAAACCGATGCAGAAACAGGCCGAAACCCGTTGGGATGCGGAACGCGCGGCCCTGCCCGTCCCGTTGCTGCGGCGCGTGCTCGGCCTCACGGCACAGGCATAAACGGATGGAGGGCGTTGGCTTCCGAATGACGCTTCCCCAAAGACATGGAATGTCATAGGACATAAAATCAAAATGATTCAAAGGCTAACACGCTCAACGGATGACGCCGGGCTTACGGCGGCTCCAATGGGCGAGCAGGAGTTGATGATGGATACGGCTGAAGGGGAACGCTTGCGGCGTTGGCGGCTGGTGCTCGGCGAAGAGGCTCAGGCGAGCTGCGGCCTTGCCGGGCTGAGCCCCGAAGACCGGCAGATGGACGAAGCGCTGGCGGCGCTGTACGAAGCGGACAGCAGGCACAGCCTGCGGGGCGGCAGCGGAGCCTCGTCGCCGCGCGTGGCCCGCTGGCTCGGGGACATCCGGCGTTTTTTCCCGTCTTCAGTGGTGCAAGTCATGCAAAAGGACGCCTTCGAGCGCCTCAACCTGCACAGTATGCTGCTCCAGCCGGAAATGCTCGAAAGCGTGCAGCCCGACGTGAACCTCGTGTCCACGCTCATGTCGCTGCGGGGCATCATCCCCGAAAAGACCAAGGAAACGGCCCGGCTGGTCGTCCGCAAGGTTGTGGACGCGCTCATGAAGCAGCTTGAGGAGCCCATGCGCACGGCGGTCAGCGGCGCGCTGAACCGGGCTGTGCGCAACCGGCGTCCCCGCCATGCCGAGATCGACTGGAACCGTACGATCCGGGCGAACCTCAAACATTGGCAGCAGGAATACAAAACCATCGTTCCGGAAACGCTGATCGGCTATGGCCGCAAATCGCAGCGCGTCCAGCGGGAAATCATCCTCTGCATCGACCAGAGCGGCTCGATGGCGTCGTCGGTCGTCTACTCCAGCATCTTCGGCGCGGTCATGGCCTCCATGCCCGCCGTGAAAACCCATCTCGTCGTGTTCGATACCGCCGTGGTGGACATGACCGAGCAGCTTGACGATCCCGTCGATCTCCTGTTCGGCGTCCAGCTCGGCGGCGGCACGGACATCAACCGCGCGGTGGGCTACTGCCAGTCGTTGATCCGCGATCCGCGCAACACCATCCTTGTGCTCATTTCCGACCTCTACGAAGGCGGCGTGGAAAAGAACCTGCTCCAACGCGCCAACGAGCTTGTACAGTCCGGCGTACAGGTCATCACCCTTCTCGCCCTGAGCAATGAAGGCACGCCATTCTACGACAAGGCCCTCGCCGCCAAACTCGCCGGCCTCGGCATCCCGTCCTTCGCCTGTACTCCAGACCTGTTCCCCGGCATGATGGCCGCCGCCATCCGTAAGGAGGACGTCAACCTTTGGGCCGCCAAACAGGGCATCGTCGTTCCCAAGGGGTAACATCCATCCACCACGCTTTTGGAGGCGGCACCACAGCTTCCCTCCGCGCATCCCCCCCATAAAACAGCCGCCCGGCTCTTCCGCAACGAAGAACCGGGCGTTTTTTCATCTTGCCTATAGCCGGAACCTTCCCGGCTCACGGCCTTTCAACGATTGGGGATTGCTGCGAGAAAGGAGTCTGGGGGCAATGTCCACCAGACAGAAGGGATGAAAGGCTCCTTGGCCCCTTCCTCTCCGCCTCCTAACGCTTCCTTCCCTCACAGCCGGGAGCAAAGGCCACCCGGTTCAGCCCAAGCCGCTTGGCCTCATGCAGTGCGGCGTCGGCACTCTGAAACACGGTCTCGAAGAGAGTCCCGTCCATTGGATACCGGGCTATGCCGACACTACACGTCGGTTTATAGCGCTCATCGCCACGGGCGGAAAACAGCGTGCCTAGGGCCGTATAAAATTCCTGCGCCTTTTTCTCCGACAGGCGTTCCGGCTCCACATCCCGGAGCAGGACAAGAAATTCATCGTCACCGATCCTGCCGATATAGTCCGAACGCCGGAATATCCGCCGCAGGACAGCCGCGACATCGTTCAGCACAATGTCCCCGAACTCCCGCCCCCACGTATCGTTGACCCTTTTAAAGTTATCCACATCAATAACAAACATCGCATGGGACTGGCGCACGTCGCTTTTCAAAAAACACAGATCTACCAGATGCCGAATCGTCATCCTATCGTAGCATCCCGTGAGGCAATCCCGGTGCGCCGTTTCTTTCTCAACCAACACGGCTTGCTTGCATTCCGCCATACTCATTGCCCTCTCTATGCGGTGGGAAGAATCCTCTCCACCAGTACGCTCATTGCAGCCACTCCCACCGGATGCCGAAACCGTGCTCCAAACCCGTACTCACGAACTTCCGGATTTTCTTGTGGATGCGATGGACTTACTCTTTTCAAACAATAAATCCATAGTAACAACATATTACACTCACCATGACAAACGCCGGAAGAGGAGCAACATGAAGCGGGCGGCACTCTCGGCCCTTGCCGACATTTGAGAACATTTCCTGTTTTCGGTCAAGCGCTGCCAGCCTTTTTGGGCTATTTCCACGGAGGAAAGGCATAAAAAAGCCCCCCGTTCCAATAGAAAAAGGAGGGCGGAAGGGGCAACGCTCAGATAAAATACAGGAGTCAGGCAAGAACCCCGGAGATAAAAGGCGGTTCCTGCGCAAAACAGGGCAGCAGCTCGCGTATGCTCCAAACCGGAAATCCCGCCTGTTCCCAGGCGAGAATCCCGCCCCCAAGCTGATACGCCTTGCCCGAGGCGCTTCTTTCCAGGAGCTCGGCCTTATTCTGCGTCCTGCTTCCCGAGCGGCAAAAAAAGACGACCGGCTTGCCGGAAAAACGGCTGTCCAGCCCGCCCTCACGTTCCAGTTTGTCGAGGGGAACAAGCGGGCAACCGGGAATCGCCCGTTTGAGAAATTCCTTTTCAGTACGGACATCCACAAAAAAGGCGCCGCCATTGCGGAAGAGCGTCATGGCCTCTTGCGGGGACAGTGTTTCCAGCATCAGAAAAATCGTTTGTTGAAGTCAGGGGCAACGAACGGCACACAAACCAAACGGGCATCCCGCAAGGGAGCGGCCCGTACAAGTGCAATACCACTCCCGACGGCGGAAGGTCCACCCCTCTTTCCGGCCTCCCCACCCAAACATACGCCACGAAACGGGGCATCCGAACGGATGCCCCGCCTTCGCTTATTTCAGGTGTTCGCCGGACAGCTTCTGCTCTCTGGACCGCTGGGCCTTCTGCACGTTTTCCTGCAGTTTTTCCAGCAGATTTTTGCAGATAAGCTTCTGCTCCGGTACGTATCCGCACAGCTTCTTGTATTCATCCACGGAAATCCCGTGGGACAGAAGGTGCTTCGCCGTCAGATTCTGAAATCCCCGGCCGCAGAGGCAACACTGAACAACATCGTCCCCAATGGCTTCTTCAGGGCGGACAACAAGGCTGCGCTTGGTGAACTTCTTCTTCGGCGCGGCGCTAGGGGCGGCCTCAGCAGCTTCCGGCATGGGTTCTTCGATGATCACTTGTTCGCAGCCAGGTTCTTCCATATCCATTGCGGCCAGCTTATTATTGGCCTGAATAAGCCCGGCCTTGAGAACGGTAAATTGTTCGATGATAAACGGAGTAGGCTGTTCGGGATATCTTTCCATAACCAACTTCAGCAGTTCGGCGTCACTTATCATGCATTCACCTCCGAGTAGATTGCCTAGCAATGTAATCGACTTTTATCGACTTGTATAGACCGTCAGGCCATAGGGAGATATTTTTTGCCTGATTGGAATAAAAAATAGAGTGCGGAGCAAGAGGCCGGCATTCCGTTTATCAGAAGTTGTCCAAGCCAGAAAGCCTGTTGCGCAATCTTACTTTTAGAGTCGCGGAAACGTTTGTCCGGTTTCATACAAAAAGCAGCATTACGGATACAAATCTTCTTCTGAAACGGCAATAACTTCTTCAAAAGCCGCTTTTCCCCTGTTTGGCTTTCCACGCACCACCCTGCGTGCACAAGAATCGTTTTTTCATCTTATTCCGTACCATAATGCGGGACCCGAACATCTTGTTCCCCAAAGTATCTCCAATGCATTCAAGAAGATCCGTATTGCAACGAACGGCGGGAACATATTTTCCCGAAAACAATCCGGAGGGTATCCATTCTGTAAAGTTGTTACACGATCCCTTATTTCCCTTTCGCAATCTTAGTGCCGGCGCTGAGGCTTCTTTCTCCACTCTCAAAAGAAATGCTCCAGAAATGGAGCTTCCCCAGGTTTTGACAGGATCAAAAAAAGCGGCACCGGGATTTCCGATGCCGCCCTTTATTCGTTTACGGACAACTAGTTCTTTACGGCTTCCCCTGCCAGCGGCTTACCGTTCCATTCGCCCGTCAGAGTCCGCAGGAACCCAACGATGAGATCTCGATCGCCCTTGGGGATGTCCATGCCGGAGAGATACACGCCCATGATGCGTACGGCCTCGTCCAGCGTCGTTACGGTGCCGTCATGAAGATACGGAGCCGTCAGTTCGACGTTGCGCAGGTTCGGGACCTTGAAGCGGTGCAGATCTTCAGCCTTGCCGGTAAAACCCTTGAGCCCTTCGTCGGAGCCGAGCGGGTTGCCGCGATCCTCAAAGTACGCCTTCTTGAGATCCATGTATTCGAAGGACTGCCCGCCCACGGACTTGCCGACGTGACAGCTTGAGCAGCGGTACATCTTGAAGCGTTGATAGCCTTCGATTTCCTGCGCGGTCAACGCCTTGTCGTCCCCCTTCAGCCACTTGTCAAAGCGGCTGTTCGGCGTGATGAGCGTCTTTTCATATTCGGCAATGGCATCGGTAACGTTCTTGCCGTTCCAGCCGTCGGGATAGACTACGGTAAAGGCGGCGGTCAGTTCGGGGTCCTGCGCGAGCTTGGCGCAGATTTCATCCCAGTCCTTGCTGCCCATCTCAATGGGGTTCATGGGAGGCCCGCCGGCCTGCTCCTGAAGGTCCGCGGCCCGTCCGTTCCAGAACTGCTTGGTGTTGAACGCGGCGTTGAACATGGTCGGCGCGTTGATGTCGCCGAACTGCCCGCGGATACCTTCCGCGAAGCGCTTGTTGTCCGTACCGGCCTTCGAAAAATCATGACAGGTTACGCAGGCGACGGTATTGTCTCCGGACAACCGCTTGTCGACGAACAGCTTTTCACCGAGCGCCACCTTGGCGGCATTGACGGGGAGCGCGTCCGGCAGCGGCTGCAGCGGTTCATCGGCATGACGCGGAGCCGCCAGCCCGGTGGCATAGTGGGCGGCACGCGAGGCCTTCACCCAATCGAGGATGGCGGCCCTGTCTTCAGACGACACACGGCTGCCCCAGTGCACGGCGGTAAACTTCGCGGGCGGCATGGTTTCGTTGACGATAACCCATTCCATCTTGGCAAGCGTCGCTTCGCCGATCGGCTTGTCCTTCGCGGCTTCGACCAGTTCCAGATTCAAGTCCATCGCCCGAAGGCCATCGTTGAAATCCTTTTCGATGATTTCCTTGATCCCCGGAATTTTAGCATAGAACGGCAAATCATAATTCCGTGAATGGCAAGCCATGCACTTGTCCATCACTATGTCGGAAACCTTGGAAAACTTCGTCAGCTGAGGGTGGTTCGGGGGAATCCCCTTGTCGGCGCCAACGCTCTCGTTCAACGCTCCTCCTGTCACGACGGAAGCGGCCAAAACGCAGCTGGCCACCAGCAAAGCGGAACGGGTTCTCATCTTGCCCTCTCTTGTTATAAAACGATAATGCGAACGCTTCCTCTACTCCTGTTTGCGGATTTTTGAACAAATCATGCATGAAGTCAATAGTAATAGGAATTGTTTTTGATAAAATCTTTTTTTACACAAGCAATCGCCTTGTTTTGCACCCGATATCCCAGTTCAGCCGGGATAAACAGCTCAGGAACTCTCCGCCATTGCCCTTCAACATCCAGCCGCTCCCCATGAGAGCCCCTGCCCTTCCCAACCATCTGCAAGTCCATAAAAATGCCCTCCCGGTAAACCGAAAGGGCATCCTTTTCATCATTTCATGAAGCGCCGTACTCTGAAGCATCCGCTCAAGGTTTCTTCTGCCCGGCGCCGCCGAACAGTTCCCTGTATTCCTCGTCGAAATCCTCAAAGGACAAGCGCACGGGCTTCCCTTTCGCGGCACCGGTTCCCGCATGGACAAGTGAAGGGATCATATCGGAAACGTCGTTGAACCCGTCCCGCGTATACGAAATTTCCACAGGCCGCCCATTCTGCCAGAACCGGCAGATCACGGGATACGTTTCGTCAGGATTCCTGATCACATCGCAGACCATGCCGTACCCGTACGCGGCATCCAACACGCTGTCCCCGGCGATAAACCCCATATAAACCTCCCTTCCGGCCTTCTCTTCCCCGCTTGCGACGCCGGGCCGGGAAGATGCCTCCTTCGTACGGCCTTCCGTCCAAAAAAGGAAGCCCGTTAGGCTCCGAGTTCCTTACGTTTGCGCCAGAGCGTCACCGTGTTGATTCCGAGCAGTTCGGCGGCCCGTTCCATGCTGACGCCGAGCCCGAGCACTCGCCGGATGTGTTCCGCTTCCAGCTCACGCAGGGTCAGGATATGCGGCTCCTCATCCGGACCGGACCGCACCCCTTCCCCGGCGCTCAGCGCGGGCGGCAAATCCGCCAGCGTCACTTCACGTCCGGCGGCGAGCAGCGCGACCCGTTCCATGACGTTCCGCAGTTCCCGGACGTTGCCTGGCCAACCGTACCGCAGCAGCGCCTGGCGTGCGGCCTGCGACAGGGTGGGCGGCGTGCCGTACTTGGCGGAAGCGGAGCGCAGCAGCTTTGCGGCGAGGGGCTCGATGTCCTCGGGCCGTTCCCGCAGCGGCGGAACCGTACACTCGAATACGTTCAGCCTGTAGTACAGATCTTCGCGGAACGTCCCGGACTTCATCATAGCGGCAAGATCCCGGTTCGTCGCGGCAATGATGCGCACATCCAGCCGGATGGGCTTATTGTCCCCAACCCGTTCGATGACCTTATCTTCAAGGAAACGCAGCAGCTTGGACTGCGCCGTAGCCGACAGTTCCCCGATTTCGTCAAGGAACAGGGTGCCGCCGTCCGCCAGCTCGAATTTGCCCGCCTTATCGCGCACCGCTCCGGTAAAAGCCCCCCGCACGTGCCCGAACACTTCGGATTCGAAAAGGTTTTCCGCGATCGCCGTGCAGGTTACTTCCACAAACGGCTTGTCCGCACGTGCCGATCTTCTATGGATGGACCGAGCCAGCTCGGTCTTGCCCGATCCCGTCTCTCCGGACAGGAGCACTGTGGCATCGCTCGGCGCGATCCGCTCCACAACGGACTGGAGAGCCTGGCATTTCGGTGAAGTCAGCCCGTCGAACCAGTCACCGGACCCGGCCCGCAAGCGCGAGTTTTCCCGCTGGAGGTCCACCAGCATCTCCACCTTGCGGATGAGGTGCTCCAACTGTTCGGTGGTGAACGGTTTCGGCAAATAATCGTAGGCCCCGGCCTTGATGGCGGACACGGCGTTTTCGTACGAGGCGAAGGCGGTCATGACCACGCAGATCATCTCAGGCCAGCGCGCATGTGCATCCCGCACAAGATCTACCCCGGACATGCCTTCCATGCGCATGTCCGTCAGCAGCAGGTCCGCGCTCTTGTCTTCCAGCGCCTTGATCGCGGCTTCCGCGCTCTCCACGCCCACGGGCTGGCAGCCCATCATTTTCAGGCCAAGCATCAGCGTCCTCACGATCCCCGGATCGTCGTCCGCCACCAGAACTCGCAGCATGTGGGACTCCTTATGAGGATGAATTGGGGGAGGGGAGAGGAAACCTTTCTGGAGAAAG
>UMLL01005867.1_pt1 | contig 38853 bp, 40 predicted proteins | sample 1966591 | NCBI WGS metagenome assembly UMLL01 (sample SAMEA4836200, study PRJEB28245) | human gut metagenome | biome: gut microbiome; material: fecal sample | place: Denmark | collected 2008 | reverse complement strand
GGTTCCCCTCCCCTCAAACTCCCCTCCCTTCCCCCAGCGCGTTTTGCTTAAAAAGCTGCGCCAACAGGCAGGGAAGCTTATCTGCAAGGCAACAAAAGGCGCTGCCCGCATACGCGGACAGCGCCTTTCCTTATTCGTACGAATACCACCTGGTTCCTGCTCTGGCTCTGAAAGACTCTTTCCTCCATAGCCTCTTCTACCGCGCCTTCCACACAGTTTTGTGCCTTTTTACGAATATCCGTGTCGCCCTTTCCTGCGTGACAAGAAAGGGATCGCAATCCGGACCAGAAAGGCATTTGGTCGGCAACGGCCTTTTGTACTTTGGAAAACCTCTTCGGGAAGCTGCCACGCTATCAGCAACGGCCGCATTGCTGCTGTGCCCAACCTAACAGGCCCAAGATCCCCCGGATAAAAAAGTTCGCAGCATCCAGAGCCATCACCATAAAAAATCCCCCTCCCCGCTGAAGCGCGCTGGGGAGGGGGTGGAGAATTTGAGGGGCGGGGGAACACCTCTCGCGCTGGCAGCGACCGGATGGCGGCCCCTTGGGCCGTGCCCGTTGCGACGAAGGAAGCTACGGGCATCGACAGCGGAGATGCGGGGGCTCCCGCCCCTCAACAAAACAGCACGGCCATGCTGCTGTTACATGTGCAGGGCGGCCTGACCGAGTTCCAAAGCCTTGAGGTTGGAGGCCTGCAGCTTGGCGGGCAGGTATTTTTCGATGGCGGCCTTGAGGGCGTCGATACCGAAGGGCAGCAGACCCGAGGCACAGACAGCGGCCAGCAGCACGGTATTGCCCGCCTGGGCGGCACCGGCCTGGATGCCCAGCTCGCGGCAGGCCAGGAAATGGCACTGGCTGGCAACGGCGCGGGACTTCTGCTCGATCTCTTCCATGGAAGGATATGCAGCCATGCCCAGCGACACGCTCAGGGGCGGCATGGGGTCACGGCTGGAGAAGATGACGCCGCCGGGACGCAGGTACGGCAGACCGCGCAGGGTCTCCAGGGGCTCGAAGCCCAGCAGGATGTCGGCCTCGCCAAGATCCAGCTTGGGCGAACGCCAGCCGCCCAGCAGCAGCACGGATTCCACCACACCGCCGCGCTGGGCCATGCCGTGGACTTCGCCGGCCACAACTTCCTGCCCGGCATCCAGAGCGGTGCGGGCCAGCAGGGTGGTGGCGGTCAGGGTGCCCTGTCCGCCCACGCCGGTGAAGAAAATACGAAGACGCTTTTGTTTGTCGCTATGTTGCATAATACACCTCACCTAGGCGCGCTTTCTGGCCTTGAAGGCCTTGGGGGCCACCTGCAGACAGACCATGCAGCCGGTGCAGAGATTTTCATCCACAGCCACGTCCTCGCCATTGCGATAGAAAGCGGGGCAGGCCAGTTCTTCCAGACAGCGCTGGGCATCGGCGCCCTGCTCGGCCACATAGGCCACCTGGGCGGCGGCCTTCTTGAGGCGGCGGCGGGCATAGAGCACGCAGGGTTCTTCCGCGATGATGACGCGCACGCCCTTCTTGTCGCGCATGTCTTCCAGGGCCGAATGCAGGGCCTTGAGGTTGTAGGAACGGACCTTCACACACTCGGTGACGCCCAGGCCGCGCACCACGGATTCGATATCCAGATGCATGGCCTCTTCACCGAGGATGTCCTGCAGCATGCCGGGATTGGGCTGGTGACCGGTCATGGCGGTGGTACCGTTGTCGAGGATGACCACCAGGATGTCGTGCTTGTTGAACACGGCGTTGGCCAGGCCGGTCATGCCGGAATGGAAGAAGGTGGAGTCACCGATGAAGGCCACCACCGGCTTGCCGGAAGCCCGGGCAAAACCGCTGCCGGCGGACACGGAGGAGCCCATGCAGACCAGGAAGTCGGCCATGCGCAGGGGCGGCAGCATGCCCAGGGTGTAGCAGCCGATGTCGCTGGAATAGTAGGCGTCGTCGCCAAAGGTGTGGCGGACGGCGTAGTAGACGGCGCGGTGGGAGCAGCCGGCGCAAAGGTTCGGCGGACGCACGGGCAGCTCGCGGACCACGGGCGAAGAAGCCTTGACCGGGCAGGGGCAGTCCAGATAATCGGCCACGCGGCGCAGGACCAGGGTGGTGGAGTATTCGCCCAGCACGGTGAGGGTATCGTCCTTGCCTTCGATGCGGGCCTTGCAGCCGCACTTCTGGGCCAGGGCGCGCACGCTGCCTTCCAGCAGGGGCTCGCCTTCTTCCAGCACCAGCACGCGGTCGCAGGACTGCAGGAAGGCTTCGATACGGCCTTCGGGCAGGGGCCAGGTCATGCCCAGCTCGAGCACGCGCACGCGCTCTTCCCAGCCGCCGGAGGCCAGGGCGTCGGCCAGATAGTTGCGGGCCACACCGCTGGCGATGATGCCCAGACGGCAGCCTTCGGGGCCGTATTCACGGCTGAAGCGGCTGGACTCGGCAAAGGCGCGGGCCTTTTCCATGATCTCCAGCAGGGAGCGGTGACGGCCACGGGCCACGGCGGGCACGGGCACGAAGCGGCCGGGATTGCGCTGGAAGTCCACGATGGGCGCGGGGCCCGCCGGCAGATCGTCGAATTCCACATTGCCGCGCATATGGCTGACGCGGGTGGTGGTACGCAGCAGCACGGGCTGCTGGAGCTCGCGGGCCAGGCGGAAGGCCTCGCGGGTCATGTCCTTGGCTTCCTGGGCGGACACAGGCTCGAAACAGGGCAGGGAGGCAAAGCGCGCATAGTAGCGGTTGTCCTGCTCGTTCTGGCTGGAGTGGCAGCCGGGGTCATCGGCGGAGAGCACCACCAGACCGCCGGGCAGGCCGGTGTAGACCGAGGTGAACAGCGGGTCGGCCGCCACGTTGAGGCCCACGTGCTTCATGGTCACCAGGGCCTGGGCACCGCCCAGGGCCGCACCGGCGGCCACTTCGAAAGCGACCTTTTCGTTGACCGCGTACTCGATCTTGTAGCGGCCCTCGCCCCCCAGTTTGTAAAAGGTATCCGGCACTTCGGAAGAAGGCGTGCCAGGATAGCAGGTGACCATGTTCACGCCGGCTTCAAGCGCGCCGCGTACGATGGCTTCATTGCCCAGCAAAACGTGGCGCTCGCCACGCGCCCCGTGCAGCAGAGGATGTTTGCTCATGTGTCCTCCCGGCCCGTGCGCGTCGGCAGAGGGGCCGCCAACGTTCTTACTACTTGTTCTCCGCGCCGTCCTTCACGGGCGCGGTCTTGCCACCGCCCAGCGCTTCCGCGCGCGAGCGGTAAAACTCACCGTCCAGACCAGGCTGCGAGGCGGCCAGGGCTTCATAGGCGGCAACGGCCACATCGGTCTTGCCCGCCGCTTCGGCGGCTTCGCCCAGCAGCATCCGCAGGGTGGCACGGCCGTCCTCGGTGGCGCGGCTCTCCAGGCCCTGCAGCAGGGTCACGGCATCAGCGGGACGATCCAGCTTGATCAGCGCGCCGGCCTGGCCCAGAGCGGCCATCAGGCCCATGGCACCGTCGGCGTCCAGCTTGGCCGCCGTGGCATAGGCCTGTTCGGCACGGCTGTAATCCTGATCCTGCATGGCGAACTCGGCCTGCATCAGATAGATGCTGTAACGCATGTTCTCGGGAGCTTTGGCTGCCAGGTCGTCCAGCGCCTTGAGGCGATCCCCGCCCTTCATGGTGATGCCGATACGCGCCAGTTCGGTCTGGGCCTCGGCCTGCAGGCCGCCCTGATGCCAGCGCCACACGGCGGTGCCTACCAGGGCCACCAGAAGGACGACCACCACGCCCACGATCAGCCCGCTGTTGCGCACGATGAACTGCAGCAGCGGTGCGCTTTCCGCGCTCACCTCAGCCTTGAGGTCATTGAGCAGGGTAGGAGATTCAGGGGTATTCTGAGGTCTGACAGGATTCATTTCTTTCAGTGCTCCTTGCAAAAGCTTCGCCCGCGGTCGCCGGAGCTGTCACGGTGCGGTCTATTTATGTAGGATAGGGAGCGGCCTTCTGTCAAAGAAAAACCCCTGCCGGCAGTAGGGAATCCCGAAGCCGGACGCTCCTCTTCCCGGGAGGGCGTCGGCCGGAAACCGGAGGCATATCCGCCTTCCGCACCGGCGCCTTTTCCCCCAAAAAAAGAAGGATATCCGGGCGTACAGCGGCATCCCGTACAGGGGGCCGTCCCCTTGCCCTCGTTCCTGCGGCAGCGTATAGAGAGACGAGCCAACCCAAGGAGCCCGTATGACTTTGGCACAAGAAATGACCCTGCTCGGCCAAAAGGCCAAGGAAGCCGCCCGCCTGCTGGCCAAGGCCAGCCCCGCGGCCAAGAACGCCGCCCTCACCCGTCTGGCCGCCCTGCTCGAAGAGCGGGAAGCCGAGCTGCGCACCGCCAACGCGCAGGATCTGGACGCGGCCCGCGCCCGGGGCCTGGACGCCCCCCGCATGGACCGCCTGACCCTGCATCCCGCCGTACTGGCCGACATGCGCGCCGCCTGCCTGCATGTGGCCGGTCTGCCCGACCCCGTAGGCGCCATGGACAGCCAGTGGCAGCGCCCCAACGGCCTGCTGGTGGGCCGCATGCGCGTACCGCTGGGCGTCATCGCCATGATCTACGAGGCCCGCCCCAACGTGACCATCGACGCGGCCATCCTCTGCCTGAAGGCGGGCAATGCCGTGATCCTGCGCGGCGGCAGCGAGGCCCTGCACTCCAACACCGCTCTGGCCGCCCTGCTGCGCCAGGCCCTGGAAGAAGCCGGTCTGCCCGCCGATGCGGCCCAGCTGGTGACGACCACGGATCACGCCGCGGTCACCGAGCTGTGCAAACTCGACCAGTATATCGACGTCATGATTCCGCGCGGTGGCGAAGGTCTGGTGCGTGCCGTGACCGAAGCCGCCACCATGCCGGTGCTCAAGCATTACAAGGGCGTCTGCCATGCCTTCGTGGACGCGGACGCGGACCTGGACAAGGCCCTGGACATCGTTTTCAACGGCAAGGTGCAGCGTCCCGGCGTCTGCAACGCCCTGGAATGCCTGCTGGTGCACAAGGACTGCGCCGCGGCCTTCCTGCCCCGAGTGGGCCAGCGTCTGGGCGAGGCCGGTGTGGAGTTCCGCGCCTGCCCCGCTTCCCTGCCGCTGCTGGGCCCCACGGCCAAGGCCCAGAGCCCCGACGATCTGGGACAGGAATTCCACGCCCTGATCCTGGCCGTCCGCGTGGTGGACGACATGGATGCGGCCCTGGCACACATCGCCCGCTACGGTTCCAACCACACGGAGATCATCTGCACCAACGATCACGAGCACGCCATGCGCTTTTTGCGTGAGGCCGATGCCTCCATGGTGGCGGTCAATGCCTCCACCCGCTTCAACGATGGCGGCCAGCTGGGCCTTGGTGCGGAGATCGGCATCTCCACCTCCAAGCTCCATGCCTATGGCCCCATGGGCGTGCAGGAACTGACCACCACCAAGTTCGTGGTCTTCGGTCAGGGGCAGGTGCGGCAATAGACATGGACGGGAAGCGCGCAGCGGGCCGGGCCCTGTTTGGCGGCAGTTTCAACCCGCCGCATGTGGGGCATCTGCGTCTGGCCATCGAAATGGCGGAGACCTTGCGCCCCCTGGCCGACAGCGTGGAGCTGATGCCCTGCGCCGCACCGCCGCACAAGGTGGTGAGCGGCCTGCTGCCCTTCGACCTGCGCGCCGCCATGGTGGAGGCCTGTCTGGACGGCCTGCCCGGCCTTTCGTGCAATCGCATGGAAGCCGGGCGTCCCGGTCTTTCCTATACCTGGGACACCTTGCAGGCCTGTCGTGAAGAGGCACCGGAACGGCCCCTGTTCTTCATCCTCGGCAACCCGGACTATGCCCTGCTGCCCCACTGGCACCGGGGGCTGGAACTGCCCGAGCTCTGCCAGCTGGTGGTGGTGCCGCGCGGTGAGGGCTCGGAAAAGAACTTTCTTGCCGCCACGGAAAGTATGTGGCCCGGTGCCCGGCCGTGCGAGCCTGTTCTGCCCGGGAGCCGCCGCATGCGCCTTCCCGGCGGCGGGCAGGTCCACTTCGTGCCCCTGCCGTGGATCTCGGTCAGTGCCTCGCGCATTCGCCACCGCTGGCTGCACGGCCTGAACGTGGATTTTCTGGTGCCCAAGCCCGTACTGGAGCTGCTGGACGCCCACCGGGAGACCGTGCTGGCGCACTGGCTGCCCGAGGCCAAAACGGATGATGCCTGATGCCGTCCGGGGCTGCAAGAAAACTTATTGCTTTTTTCACCGAAACAGACTAAATAATGCCTTCGGCCTTGCTGTGCATGCACAGCTCCAAAGAGCGGAGAGGTAGCGAAGTTGGCCGTAACGCGCTCGACTCGAAATCGAGTTATCGGTTAATAGCCGGTACGTGGGTTCGAATCCCACCCTCTCCGCCACATCATAGTCCACAGAAATCCAAGAAAGTCCGCAAAGCCTTGAGCTGAGCGGACTTTTTCTGTTTTTGAGGTTCAGGGACGTTCACGAAAGACCGTAGACAGCCACAAAAAAAGGGGGCAACTTTGGGGGCAAGTAATGTTGCCCCCATATATTTCAAACAGGAGTTGCCCCCAATGCCCGGAAAGCTCACGGATACCGCCATTCGCGGCGCGAAGCCCCTGGAAAAAGCCTACAAGCTGGCGGATGGCGGCGGCCTCTATCTGGAAGTTGCCCCCAGTGGGGGCAAGTGGTGGCGAATCAAATACCGCTTTGCCGGGAAAGAGAAGCGGCTTTCCCTGGGGGTCTACCCTACCGTGGGCCTGCGGGAAGCCCGGGCTCGTCTGGAGGTCATGAAGGAGACGCTCCGGCAAGGCATAGATCCGGGAGAACAGCGCAAGGCCCAAAAGGCAGAGGCCGTTGTCCAGGGACAGAGCTTTGAAATGGTGGCCCGCGAATGGCACCAGAAGAAAATGGCCGGCTGGACGCCCAAACATGCCCAGCAGATCATCCGTCGCCTAGAAAATCTGGCCTTCCCGGATCTTGGCAACAGGCCAATTGCCGAACTTGGCGCACCGGATTTTCTGGCAGTCCTGCACAAAATCGAGCAGCAAGGACACCTGGAGACGGCCCGCCGCCTCGCTCAGATATGTGGACAGGTGACGCGCTATGCCCGTCTTTCCGGCATCGTCGATACCGACGCTGCAAGCCATTTGTCAGAAGCCTTATCCGCCAAGCCGGTGCGTCACCATGCCAGCATCACGGATCCGCAGGAAATCGGCGCCCTGCTGCGGGCCATAGACGACTACCCGGGAGATGTGTCCATCTCCTTCGCTCTCAAAATCCTGCCATATGTCTTCGTGCGCTCCAGCGAACTGCGGGGAGCTACCTGGGCGGAGATCGATCTGGACAGAGCTGAATGGCTCATCCCTGCCGAACGCATGAAGATGCGGCGGCCCCATTTCGTGCCACTGGCACGGCAAGTGGTAGCATTGCTCCGCGTCCTCCATAACCTGACCGGCAACCGGGAACTCGTTTTTCCTGGAACAGCCTCCGCCTCACGCTGCATTTCCGACATGGGCCTGCTCAATGCCCTGCGCCGCATGGGCTATGGCCGGGATGAAATGACCGTCCACGGCTTCCGTAGCATGGCCTCTACCCGACTGAATGAAATGGGCTACCGCCCTGACGTAATCGAGGCCCAGCTTGCCCATGCTGAAAAGAACAGCATACGCAATGCCTATAACCGTGCCCAATATCTGCCGGAACGTCGTACCATGATGCAGGAATGGGCGGACTACCTGGACAGCCTGCGGGCCGAATAAGTAAGAAATGTTTCTCTGCAAGGTATACCTTGACTGTACCCCTATGACAAAATAAATTCATATACGTCCATCAAGATACATTTTCACGTTCGGAAGGAGGACTTTCTTGGCAGGTATCTTAAATAAAACTGTGCTTCTAAAGCGACTTTCTAGCTCAGAAATTTTCGAAAAATGGATAGAAAGTTATTGCCCTCAACCTCCTAAACTTGAGCGTCCCTATATTCCTCCCACAAAATTCCTGCATGCTCCAAGAAGAGTTGGCCGTGCTCTCCGGAGAAGACGCTCTGTATCCAGTGTTCGTAAAGATGATGATAGCGGTGATGGCACATCTGGAGACTGTGACAAGCATCCAGTTTCATTTAGTAATTGTGTGATTAATATTTACGAATCCCAAAGTTCGGCTGCAACAAATGACAAAGACTCCCTGATTGCTGACTTACAAGACAAAATATTCAACAAAAATCAACAACTCATAATTAAAGATCAGGAAATTGCCTCCCTAAAAGCTGAGCTTGAGCTGGCCCGGCAAGAAAAGGCGGCCTTGCAAGAGGAACTGGAAACGGCACGGAAAGGCTCGAAGATTACCGACCTTGAAGATCACGGCCTTTGTGGGCGCGTCATCATGATGCGGGGGGAAGGAAAGACGGAAAAGGAGATCGCTGCCTTCCTGTATGATGACGGCAATTGGTGTTCCGCTGCCCAGATTGGGGCGCTGCTGTACATCAAGGAAGTACGCGTCACCAAAGAAGCCATGCAAAAGCATGGGCAACGCCTCTTGGGCAAGGCATAACCTTCCCCGTACCCCTCTCTCTACCTGTTGTCCTAGCTAGGACAGGCATTTGTCCTACCCTGTCCTATCTTGTGTCCTGCCCTGCCCCCTATTGTAACCTCCGGGAAAGTCCAATTTTATTCCCGGAGGTTTTTTTATGCCTGCTACTGTCCAAAAGCCCTCTGCCCCTGTTCTTCCAGAGACCGGTTTCCTGCGCCTTGCCGACGTGCTGAAGATCGTACCTGTCTGCCGGACAGCCTGGTACAACGGTGTGAAGTCCGGCCTGTTCCCCAGGCCTGTAGCTTTGGGCAAGCGTGCCCGCGGTTATCGTATAGAAGATGTGCGCGCCCTGATCGACCGTCTCAATGCCGGAGAGGGGGCCTAACATGAACCATAAAAAAAGCCCCCCGGCAGCAACCGAGGGGCAAGACAAACTGACCAAAATCGCTTGTCACTATGTTGCCACAATCGCCCGTCCTGCACGAGCCGAGGCGTCCCACGCCTTGACGCACGCCCTAGCTTTGGGCATGGTGAAAGCCCCTAACAAAGCAAGGCGTCACCGTCGCCTTTGCCGTGCCCCACACGGCGAAAAGTGCGGTCTTTTTTGTTTCGTCAGCATCCCCGCTACAGGTGCATCCTGTGAGCGGCGCTACATATTGGCGGAACGACGTCCAGTATCCGCGAGGACTGGCGGCCTTGCTTTGGCCGGGGAGCGTCGTTCCGCCTTTTTTTGTGCATTCAAAATCCCCAAACAAAGCAGGTGCTCCATGCATTCCTCCCTCTTTTTCCGTCCCGCGTCCTGCGGTGGTTCTACGTCCCTGCCCTTCCTCTTTCGCAAGCCGGCCCGTGCCGATGAAACTGCCGCTCTTGTGGCCCTGTTGGGCACATCAGCACAGCTATGCCGAGACATCCTGACCATGCAGGAGGTGCGGCCATGACTAGCGACATTCTGACCACCTTCACGGAAAAGCTGAACGCTGCCGGACTTCTGATGGAATACATCGGGGCGGACGGCAAGTTGCACCGCTGCGGCACTACGGACAAACAGCGCGGCAAGGCAGGCGCGTACATTATTCATCTGGACCCTCCAGCCTGCGCTTGGTGGATGAACTGGCGCACCGGTGAAGAGGGTACTTTTCAAGAAAAGCCCAACAAAGACCTCACCCGTGCCGAACGCGAGGCCCTGCGGGAGCGCATCGCCGCTGCCCACAAAGCTGCTGCGAAAGAACAGGCCAGACGCCATGCCGCCGCTGCCAAGATGGCCCGTATCATTTGGAAAAAAGCCGCGCCTGCAACGAAAGACCATCCCTATTTGCAGCGCAAACAGGTTCAGGCGCTGAGCGGTATCCGGCAACGGGAATTTCGGGGCGTGGTGGAGCTTCTAGTGCCCGTTCTGGACGCTTCCGGTAAGATTATGAGCCTGCAACGCATCCTGCCGGAAAAGCCCGCTGAGGGAACGGACAAAATCTTTCTCCCCGGTGGAAAGACGGCGGGCGGCTATTTCCCCATTCCGGCAAAGGACGGAACCAAAGACGGCCCCCTGCTCATAGCGGAAGGCTACGCCACCGCCGCAAGCCTGCACTTGGCCACGGGCTACGCCTGCCTTGTGGCATTCAATGCAGGAAACCTTGAAGCCGTGGCCCGCATGGCGCGGGGTAAATACCTTAATCGGGAAATCCTCATTTGTGGTGACAACGATTGCGAGGGCATCACGAAGGACGGGAAGGAAAACAACACCGGCGTGGAGGCGGGCACCAAAGCCGCTCAGGCCATTGGTGCAAAGCTGGCCGTCTGCCCTGCCCTGGACGGCGTAAAGGCGGACTTCAATGATCTGCACACGGCTCGCAGCCTTGAGGCTGTACGCATGGTGGTGGAAGAGGCCCGCAAAAAGGATGATGCCTGCCCCATGCCGGAAGAATGGCCCGAGCCTGTGGCGTTCACTGGCCACAGCGTACCGCACCTGGATTTGAAGAACTTGCCGCCGGTGCTAGGGGACTTTTGCCGTGAGCTGGCCGAAGAAAAGCAGGTTCCTGCGGAGCTGGTGCTGTCTATGGTGCTGGCCACGCTATCAACCGCAGCGCAAGCCCGCTACATCGTGAGGGTTCGGGACGGATATTCCGAACCGGTGAATGTTTACACCATCTGCCCCCTTGACCCGGCAAACCGAAAAAGTGCCGTGGCTGAATCCTGCACAGCTCCCCTGAAAGAGTGGGAACTGTGGATTGCTGAGAAAATGTCACCAGTAGTGCGGGAGGCGCACAGCCAACGCCTGACACTTGAAAAAGTCATTGAAAAAAAGCGCAACATGGCAGCGTCCAAACGGACAATGGCCGAAATCCAGGAAGTTCAGCAAGAAATCCTTGAGCTGGAAAAACAGTTGCCTGAGATCCCTGCCATTCCACGACTTCTAGCCGACAACTGCACCCCCGAAGCATTGGCCGTACTCATGGCGGGGACAGGCGGCTGCATCTCCATCATCACAGCCGAAGGGGGCGTTTTCGATATTCTGGCCGGGATGTATTCCAAAGGGGTCCCGAATCTTGACCTTTTCCTCAAGGCCCATAGTGGCGACTGCTTCCGGGTGGACAGAAGGAACTCTGCCCCGGTGCTGCTGGATTCGCCCCGTTTGACGCTTGGCATCTCTCCGCAGCCCGTCACGCTTGCCGAGCGTTCTGCATCAAAGGTTTTCCGGGGCCGTGGACTGGACGCGCGCTTCCTCTACTTCATGCCGGAAAGTCTGCTGGGCAAGCGCAAGCTGGAGCCTGCCCCCATGAATCCGGCCACAAAAGCCAGATTCAATGACAAAGTGCGTTCCATCTTGCCCGCGAGCTGGGAAACCGACATGCCGGGACCGATCACTTTGGAATTGAGCGCCGACGCCTACCGGATCTGGCTGTCATTCGCCGGGGAGGTCGAAAAAGGGCTTGCTCCAGGGGGAGAATTTGAAGGGATGCAGGACTGGGGTGGCAAGATTGCTGGTGCCGTCATCCGCATCGCCGGGCTGTTCCACATCGCCACCCACGGCAGGCCCGAGGATTTAAAAATCACGTCAGAGACGATGCAGCAGGCCAGCTACATGGGAGCATTTTTGGCTGAACATGCAAAAGCCGCCTATGCGCTGATGGGAGCCGATGAGAGTACAGAGAGGGCGCGTCGGGTACTGGAATGGATACGGCGTCAGGTGGCTGACAGGTTCACGGTTCGGGATTGCTGGCAGGCTGTAAAGCAGCAAACGGCATTCCCCCACGTTGACGCTGTACATGACGCCCTGAAGGAGCTTGAAGAGCGGGACTTCATCCGAGAACTTCCGGCACAGGAAAAAAGAGGGCCGGGACGCAAGCCAAGCCCTGTCTATGCCGTCAATCCCTTCACTCTGAGAGGATAATCCTGTGGGGCTGTGGGATACCTTCGGGATGTGTTCTCAGGATGAAAACCTAATCCCCAATATCCCCAATCCCCCCACAATACCCCATACTACCGCTAAAAAAGGTCATTCTGGGGATTATGGGGATATTGGGGAGGCATGTCCAAACCTGAAAAAGCGCGAGGGGGGAGGCGGCACAATACCTACCTCCCATCCCTGGCCGGTGCTGCACGAGCTGAACGAACGCTACCAGGTGGACGCTCTGCCTGCCGAAGACGGGAGCGGCCTTGTCCTCTACCCGGCGGCGGGACTGCTGCTGTCCGAGAAGAAAGCGGCCCTGCGCTATGCCCGGAATAACTTGGACGAGCTGCTGCATGATCTGGCCCTTGAGCATCTGCCCCGGCAGGTGTGGCTGGATGGGATGACGGCGGATGTCATTCCGGGCGAAGCAAGGAGGGAGAAACGTAGGTACGCATAGTCGAGGACAACCGAAAACAGGCTCCCTTTACCTTCAGCGGGCTGCGCTTTGAGGACGTGACAGTCGAGGTGGGCACGCTAGCCGTGGGGGCTATTCCCTTGCCGGGCTGACGGACAAGGTGGTCGTGGAGCGCAAGAGCCTGCCTGATCTGGCGTCTGTCTGGACCGGGAGCGCGAACGCTTTGAGTGAGAGCTGCAACGCGGGGCGGCGCTGGATGCCTTCGGTATGGTCGTGGAGGCAAGGCGGGCTGATCTGGCGGGCGAGAAGTACCGCAGCAAGACCCAGCTGCACGCGGCCTGCCAGAGTGTACTGGCCTTCGCCGGACGATATCGCCTCCCCTTACTTTTTGCCGGGAGCCAAGCGGCGGCAGATTACATGACGTGGGAATTCCTGGGCAGTATCTAGAAGGGGCGAGACGGCGCTGGGCTGCCATCGTGAAAGCGCATGACGCGGCATGAACGCCGGGCGCTGCCGGTTCAGAAAACTTCAGCCAAACGCAACGCCTACTGGGTCTGAAAGCCTTGGTGGCTGCGGGATCGCGGCGGACGGCAGCGGAAACGCAACACTTGGGGCGCGGGGCTGGAAAGTTAGGAGGTGCACTGCGAAAAAGCGTTGATTCTCAAGGCGATAAAAGTAAGATCCGCTTAAAGTTAGGGAGGGCGATACTGCTGACGCCCTTTGATTCTATGAGGTGGAATGCGTGTGGGCTATTCCACCTTGTTGGGTGATTTTGCTGGCCTTTTCATTCTGCCGGGATGTTCACAGTACGGGCGTCCTGCGGAGAATGGGAGGGCAGGAACAGAACAAAGGGGGCTACTGCTGGTACCCTGCGGATTGATCTGGTCACCGCCCACGCACAGGCTCGGGACTGCTTCAAAGCAAAGGCGAACCAACAGAATTGCTTCAAAGCGTGTGGGAAGCAAGAAATGCACAGCTAAAGAGCCTCTGACCAAGCAGGCAGTCCCGCAAAATGAGCCTTCTCTTTTTATTCTATTATCCCTGAAGAATCATTATTTTTTAAGCATTCTACCACACAAGCTGCCAAGCTGTTGACTTGACATACGCACGATGTTCTTTGATATAATCTGCTAATATATACAGATAATCATATCTATTTGATATGATTGAAAAGTATATAAATCTAGTCAGGTTTCTGTTCACCATGCCGGGAAACAGTATATTCCATTTTCATGAAGGAGGTACCCATGCAAAAATGTCCTCTTCTCGGTCTCATGCTGATGCTGTCGCTCTTCCTGACGGCCTGCTCCAGCAAGCTGATGGATCCCATACTCGAACAGCAGCAGCCTGTCCCGCAGGGCAATGAGGCCAGCATCACCTTCTTCCGAACATCTTCATTCGGCGGCATGATACAGGCCCCCATCGCCGAGGAGACCGCGTCCGGCCTCGAGCTGGTCGGCATCTCTTCCATGGATACGAAGATCCGTCACGTCGTGGCACCGGGTAAACACATCTTTGTGGTCGGTGGGGAATCCGGCTCGCTGCTCGATGCGGACCTGGCCCCGCAAAAGCATTACTATGTCAAGGTATCTCCCGGCTTTGGCTGGGGCAAAGCCCGCTTCACCATGACTCCCGTACCGTCGCAGGATCTTGCTGCCCCGGGCATGCAGAAGGAGATCAGGGAATGCGTCCCTGTTTCCAAAAACGACAAGGCGGCCCAATGGTTCCTTGAGAACAAGGGCAGCATGACGGAAAAGCTGCGTACGGCAAAGGAAAAGTTCCAGAGCCGGAAAGACCCGGCAGAGTACACGCTGCCTGCCTCGTACGGCATCACGGAACTCTATTAGACCACTGCACGGCAGTACTGGTCCGGCCAGACCGGTACTGCCCTTTCCTGTCATGGCCAGTCAGCTTTTGGGGATGGGGTCCATATGAAAGGTATCGCCCTGGTGACAGGGGCAAGCAGGGGGATCGGGAAGGCCATAGCACTGGGCCTTGCCCGCGATGGTTTCGACATCTGGCTCAATTATCGCTCCGCCCATGCTGCCGCTGCGGCTGTCCAGGAAGAGATAGAGCAGACAGGCCGGTCCTGCACGCCGCTCTGCTTCGACGTCACGGACAGGGAGGCCTGCAAACAGGCACTGGAGCCGCTGCTGGTCGACCAGACTCCCGCCGTGCTGGTCAACAATGCGGGCTTTACCCGGGACAATATCTTCGGCCTGATGTCGGACGAGGAGTGGGAGAGCGTCCTCGATGTGCATCTGGGCGGCTTCTACAACGTGACGCGGCAGATCGTCCCCGCCATGATACACGCCCGCAGGGGGCGCATCATCTCTGTCGTCTCCGTCGCTGGACAGGCGGGGAACCCGGGGCAGGTCAACTATTCCGCGGCCAAGTCCGGCATCATCGGCGCGACGAAAGCCCTTGCCCGCGAACTCGGCAAACGCCAGATCCTCGTGAATGCGGTCGCCCCCGGACTGATCGATACGGAAATGACCGAAGGCCTCCCTGTGAAGGAGTATCTGAAAGCCATCCCGCTGAACCGCATGGGGAGCGCGGACGATGTCGCCGGTTGTGTGCGCTTCCTCTGTTCCGACTGGGCCGGATACATCACGGGCCAGGTCATCGGCGTGAACGGCGGGCTGTATGTCTGATCCCGTGGGGAAGCGCGCCCTCGTCATCGGCGGCGGCATCACGGGCATGTCCGCCGCCCTGCTGCTCTCCCGGTCGGGCATGGACGTGACCCTGGTCGAGAAGCATCCACGCCTCGCGCCCCTGCTCCGGGGCTTCTGGCGGCAGGGCGTCCATTTCGAGACCGGTTTCCATTTCGCCGGGGGCCTCGACCGCACAGGGCTGCTCAGGGCATGGCTGCATGTCCTGGGCCTCGATCTGCCCTATGACAGTCTCCTGCCTGAAACCGAGACCGTCTGCGTGGGCGAGCGTCGCTTCACCATGCCCTGTGGCCATGCGGAGATCCTGCGCTGGACGGCTAGACATTTTCCCTCTTCCGTGCCGGGCATGGAAAGGCTCCTCCAGGAGCTGACTGAAGCGCTGGAGGGATCTCCCTACACGTCGCCCTTCCAGATACAAAAGAAACCGCTGTTTGCCTATGAGCGTCCCGAAACGGTCACGGCCCACCTCGACAGCCTCCCGCTGGATGAGGATCTGAAAAGCATCCTCAAAGCGCGCTGCCTCCTCTATGGTGCGCCGCCCGCCGAAGCCTTGTGGCCGGAATACGCGCTCGTCGCGGGCACCTATTTCACCTCCAGCGCCACGCTGGAGGGCGGCGGCCCCATCTTTTGCCGGGCATGGGAAAAAGCCCTGGCCGCACAGGCTGTACGGATACGCTGCGGCAGGGCCGCCACGCGAATCCTGCTGGCGCCCGGGGAGGGGAAGCCCCCTGTCCGTGGTGTGGCCCTGGAGGACGGCGAACAGCTGGAGGCGGAGCATGTGCTGTTCACGGGCAGCCCGGCCCAGCTGGCCCGCCTCCTTCCCCCGCATGCCTGTCGGCCTGCCTACTTCCGGCATATCGCCAGCATGCCGGAGACCCCGGCCCCTTTCGTCTGTTACGGCATCGCGGACGCTACTGTGCCCGAGTTGTCCTGCTGGTACAGGGCGCCCGGGGACCAAAGCTTCCGTCCTGTGGGAGACAAAGGGGCCTCCCTGAGCGTCATGACCGGCCCACGCCTTGCCGACGGCAGGAAGAGCTGCCTTGCCATCGGCATGTATGAGTCAAAAATCGGCATAGATATCGAAGAGATAAGAGATGTTGCCTATCAAAAACGCAAGGCTTCGCTCGTCCGGGCCCTTGTGGCAGAAGCCGAGACCATGCTTCCCGAACTTATCGGGCACTGGCAGGTCGTAGACGCATCTACGGCAGCAACTATGCGTCGCTGGCTCCACGGCTCCACAGGAAGCATCTATGGCTGTCTTCACTCAGAAAGAACTCTGCCACTTCCTCCCGCAACAAGAGTGCCCGGACTTTTTCTGGCTGGACAAAACATTTTGCTTCCGGGTATGCTTGGCTGCATTATAAGTGCTGCTATTTCTTCGGAACTTATACTGGGCAACAATTCTATCGTCGACAGGTTCAGGGCATGCGCAAAAGAAGAGTTGTGATCACGGGGATGGGCGTTGTCTCCCCTTGCGGCATAGGTATGTCTGCCATGGCAGATGCGCTGCAACAGGAAAGATGCTGTCTTTCCACTGCCCCTGATAATCTGCGCATCCCTGGCATGGAATGCTGCCTGGCAGGCCTCGTCCCTCCCATCCCCAATGTGAAGCAGATCCCCCGCGAGTTACGCCGCAGCATGTCCCCCATGTCCATCTATGCCCTGCTGGCGGCCAAAGAGGCCCTGAACCAGGCAGGACTGCCGGAAGAAGATCTGCCGCGTATGGGCGTCTGTCTGGGCTCGACCATGGGCAGCGGCCAGGAACTGCATTCCCTGTTTTCCTCCTTCATTCCCACCAACAGTCTGGATGCTGTACGCACCATGGCCTTTTTCAAGATCATGCCGCATACGGCGTCTACAGCGCTTGCCATAGCGCTGGGCCTTTCCGGGCGCCTCCTCAATCCGACCGCAGCCTGTGCCGCCGGCCTCCAGGGCGTCGGCATGGCCTACGAGGCCATAGCTTTCGACCGCGAGGACAGGATGCTCTGCGGCGGTACCGAAGAATACTCCCCGCTCACCACAGCGACGTTCGACAAGATCGGCGCAGCATCTCATGCACAGGGGGCACAAAACGGTTCCCGGCCTTTCGATACCCGCCGCGACGGAATCGTTTGCTCCGAGGGCGCCGGGATCCTCGTACTGGAAGAAAAAGAGCTGGCCGAGGCGCGCGGCGCCCACATCATCGCCGAGGTCGCAGGCTTCGCCACTGTGAGCTCGCCCCGTGACATAGCCCAGCCCAGCACGGAGACGACTCTAGAATGTATGCGCGCAGCCTTGGACGATGCTGGACTCACTTCTCGGGACATCACCTATATCAATGCCCATGCCACCGCCACTGTAGCCGGTGACGTGGCAGAAGGGCAGGCTATCGCCGCCCTATGGGGTGACACAGTCCCGGTGAGCAGTCTGAAGGGCGTCCTCGGCCATACCATGGCCGCGAGCGGTGCTCTTGAAGTCATTGCCTGTGCCGATATGATACAGCATGGTTACCGTATCGGTTGCCGTTCTGACCTGTGGCCCGACCCCGCCTGTGGGGACATCTATCTGGCGCCTTCCGCAAAAAAATGGATCGCCGGTCCCATCATCAAGAACAGTTTTGCCCTGGGCGGTGTTTACGCATCCCTCGTGCTTCGCCCCGCCTGCGGTTAGCCATCCATCTGGAGAATCCCCGAATGACCAACGAGGACATCGTTCGTATCGTCAATGAATCTTTTGCCGCGGAATTTGAAATAGAAGAAGACAAACTCGTTCCAGAGGCCAGTATCAAGGACGACCTTGGTCTGGACAGCCTCGACATCGTGGACATGATCATCGTCCTGGAGCAGGCCTTCGCCTTCAAGCTCCCTGATCGCAGCGCGGTGGCGACCATCACCACCCTCGGGGATCTGTATGCCTTCATCCAGAAGCTGAAAGACGAGCATGTCATCGGCTAAGGAGACACTGACGAGCCTCGCGGTCTTCAGCATCCTAGCCGTGTGGTCATGTTTGCTCATGCCTGTCGGCTGGCTGATCTGGCTGGGGTACCGGCTGACAGGCTCTTCGCTGTTCCGGCGCCTAGCCAGGAGGGCCGGCTGGTTATACGGGCATTCGTCCCTTCTTCTGCTCCGCCCCTTCATCAAAGTACGGAGCATCAATCCCGGCGCGGCTCTTGGCCATGGTCCTTGCATCATCACGGTCAATCATCAGTCCATCCTCGACCTATACCTGCTGGGTTTCCAGAGTCAGGCGGACATCTGTACCATTACGAGATCATGGCCTTTCAAACGCCTCCTGCCCTTCACCGCCGTCATGCGCACAGCCGGATACATAGAGGCCGAGGGACGCGATCCGGAGGAGATCCTCCAGGAATGCCGGGCCAGGCTGGCCGAGGGATGTTCGCTGGTCATCTATCCCGAAGGCCACCGCAGCCGGGACGGCACACTGGGCAGGTTCCATGTGGGAGCTTTTCTCATGGCCCTTGAGGAGGATATCCCTATCGTCCCCATGATCATCAAGAACAGCTATGACATCCTGCCGCCGGGAAGTTTCCGCGTCCACTGCGGGACGCTGGAAATGGAGATGCTCCCGGCTATCCTGCCCCCGGAGTATGCGCATTTTCGCGCCGGGCCCCTTCCCCACAGGGCACTGCTCAAGCATGTCCGGCAACTGTACGTAGAACGCCTTTCTTCATTCCGTAACTGATCCCAGATGGAGGTAACCATGCGATCCGTAAAAGTCCTGTTCATTGTCCTGATGCTCTGTCTTGCCGTCGGATGTACCAAAAAAGCTATCATGACACCGGAAATCAACGTAGGCACCCGCTATGAGGGCCTGTCTTCCCAGGATGTGAAAACGGCTATCATCGAAGCCTGCATTGGCCGTGGCTGGAAGATCGATAGCCAGACGGACACCCAGATCGATGCCTCCATCACGGTCCGCGGCAAGCACTTCGTCGCCGTCCGCATTCCCTACTCCACACAATCGATCAAAATCGAATACAAAGATAGCAACAACATGCGTTATACCCCGGGAGAAACGCCGAAGATCCATCGCAACTATAACAATTGGGTCGACTATCTGATCCGCGACATCCACGCCAAACTCACGAGCATCTCCAACAGCCGGATCAGCAAGTGACGATACTGGATATCGCCATTCCCGCCCACGATCTCATCCCGCACCGGCCCCCTATCGTCTTTATCGACAGGGTGACCGGTGCGGCAGATAGCTGCGTGACGTCATCCTTCACCGTGCCCGGAGATTCCCCCTATCTGGACAATGCAGGACGGCTCATGCCCGAGGCTTTACTGGAGGTCATGGCCCAGTGTTTCGCCGCCGGGGCCGGTCTGCAGGCGGCCGGCGCCGGACAGGAGATCTCCTGGGGCTATCTTGCCGCGGTCAGGGACATGCGGGTCCACGCCACTGTTTTTTCCGGTGATACGCTTCACGCCGAAGCCAAACACCGCATGAGCGTCGGCCCCCTCCATATCGTGGACTGCCGCGTCCTGCGCAACGGGATTGCCATAGCCAGCGCCCAGCTCAAGATCTTTATCCCTGAGGACCGGGAGCCATGAGAGCAATCTTCCTCTTTCTGCTGATCATCCTGTGTGCCATCCCCGCGTCGGCCCAGGATACGGTGGAAACACTGCTGGCCCGGGCCTCGCAAGGGATGCGCGAGATCCGTTCGCTGGAAGCGGCTTTCCGGCAGGAAAAACGCATCCCCTTCCTGGATCTCCCGCTCATGGCGAAGGGCAAGCTCTGCTTCCATGTGCCCCAGTCCTCATCGCCCTATATCTTCTGGGAATACCGTGATCCTTCCCGTTCTGGTTTCCAGTATGAGGGGGACTCTATCCTCATCTGGTCCGAGAGCTCCCAAAAGGATGTCCCGGCGGCGGAAAAAGGCTTTCTGAAAGCTCTGGTCACGCAGATGCTCCACTGGATTGCCTTTGACCAGGAGGCGATCGATAAAGAATACATTCTTGCTTCGGTGGCGGGAAAAACGCGTACCGTCCAGCTCACCCCCCGTGAGGCCTCCCCTGTTTTCAAAACCATCGAACTGGAGTTCAGTGAGGACTTCGCTACCCTGTCCCGCATCACCATGACCGGGCCCCAGGACGACCTGACCATACTGACCTTCCAGCCCCTGAGCATCAACGCCGACCTTTCCGGCGACTGCCGCCGATGAACACGCTGTACGCCACGCTCAGGAAATGGCGCGTCTCCGTGCTGGTGATTTTCGTGGCCCTCCTGCTGGGCTGCGCCCTCATCTCGTCCCGGATGGTGCCTGACAGCAGTATCGCTCCCTTCTTTCCCGACAGTGCCGGCCGTTCCGCCCAGCTGGCCCGCATCCTCGGCCAGTCGCCCTTGTCGCGCCTCGTCTTCGTCGAGCTGGCTTCGGCGGATGAAGACCTTCTGCACGAGAGCATGGAGCAGCTGGTCCGGGCCCTCCCGCCCGACCTTGCCAGCCCCATGTCCTTCGTGCCCCGAGACATCGCTCCCGAGGCAGTGCTGGCTCTGCTGCCATCGTTTTTCGATGCGGACATGGCCCATGCCCTGGGTGCGCTGGATGAACAGTCCATGCTGACTCTGCTGGAAGAGGACAAAGCCCTCCTTGCCTCTCTGGCAGGCCCCCTCGCTGTGCCGTGGGTACAGAAAGACCCGTTGCACCTGCGACGTCTGCTGACAGAGCGCCTTCCTCGGCTGGACACGTCCTACACGGTCTCTCCTGCCTCTCCCTACCTCTTCAGTGCCGACGGGCAGCATGTGCTCCTGCTCCTGCGCCCGACGGACAGTGCCTTCGACACCACCGCCGCCACCAGACTGCTCGACACTTTCACCGAGCTGCGACAGGCCCTGCCGCACGGTGTTTCCCTGTACTTTTCAGGAGGGCCGCTCCATACAGCAGTAAATGCTCGTACCATCAAAACTGACATCGACCGCATCGCGCTCGTCTCGCTTGCCGGGATCGCTCTCATCTATATGCTGATGGTACGCTCCCTGTCCGTCCTCTGGCTGGTGCTCGTCCCTGCCGCGGCAACTCTCGCCGCCTGTGGCGTCACGTCGCTGTTTTGGCCCTCCGTCTCTGCGCTGGCACTGGGCTTCGGCGCCTCGCTCATGGGTCTTGCCGAGGATTACGCGGCCCACATGTCTTTTGGCCTGAGCTCGGGACACGGTGCGGCCAAGATCCACGGTATGCTGACCAGACCGCTCGTCGTGAGCTGTCTGTTGAACCTTTCCGGCTTTTTCCTCCTGCTCTTCTCCAGCATCCCTGCCGTGCGTCAACTGGCTCTGTTCTCCATCGTCTCCCTGGGCTCGGGATGCCTCATGGCCCTGCTCATCCTCCCGCTGCTTCCCTGGAGCGGCCGCCAGCAGGGAGCCCTGAGATATGGTGTGCCCCGGCCCCCACGCGTCCCTTCCACCGCCCGTTCGTTTTCCTGCGCGCTCCTGCTCTGTCTCGGGATCGTCCTGCTGCTCCCGCTGGCCCGCTTTGATTTTTCACCGCGATCCCTAGGGGCCCGGGATCATGACATCACCGAAGCCGCGGAGCGGATGCGCTCCCGCTGGAGCCTGGCCGCGGATACGCCGTTGGCCATCCGGGGAGAGGACCCGGAAAGTTCCCTGGAAGCCGCCCGGACCGTCGCGCACCACCTCCGCACGACGGCCTCCCTCCACCTCACCTCTCCCACGGACTTTCTTCCCCCATTGGCGGAACGTCGGGCCAACTGCACCCGCTGGCAGGTCTGGCAGGAACAGGACAGTGCGGCATTCCTCGCAAGACTGGACACGGCCACGGTCCGGACGGGCTTCACGCCTGCGGCCTTCACCCCTTTCAAGGAGATCCTGCTGTCCCCGGCACGACCGGTCACGCCGGCCTCTGCCCAAAAACTGCTGGGGGATATGGCCACTCTGGGCTTTTTCCGCATCGGGGAAGATTGCTACACTGTTCTTTCCCTGAAAGACCTGCCCGACAACTTCTCCCTTGAAAGTGCCCTCGGCCCGGATCTTGCGGAACGCGCTTTCCTGCTGGAGCCTGCCATCATGGAGCAGGAAGTCACCACCTTTTTTCATGCGGAGACTCCGCTCATACTCCTGAGCATGCTGTCCTGCTTTGCCATGCTCTGCCTCAGCCAGCGTAGCAGCCGCCGTATCCTGGTCATGGCAGTATCCCCGCTGGCCAGCCTCCTGGCCGTGCTGACAGTCTTTCTCCTGTGCGACAAAGCCTTCACGCTCACAGCCTGCATCGCGGTCCCCATCGTGCTGGGGCTGGCTGTCGATCACGGTGTCATGGTCAGCCATGCCCTGGAGAGCGACAGGGAGCTGGACATCCAGAAGGCCGTCAGTTTGTCCACCCTCACGGCCTTTCTCAGCATGGGGCTTCTAGCTTTTGCCGAACATCCCGCGCTCCAAAGCATGGGACTGGTCATTTTCACCGGGCTCGCGGCCGAACTTTTTTCCGCGCTCTTTTTGATCCCTCTCCTATATCCGCCTAAAAGACGATGAAACCGCTCTTTCTTCTCCTTCTGCTTCTTTCTCTACTGGCCGCCTGCGGCAGGACGCATGTTCCCCTCTCATGGCCGTGCGAGGCGGATCGCCTGGACTTTACCGGCATCCTGCATGCTTCCCGGGCGGACATCCCCATTCAGGGCGCCCTCCAGAAACACGGGCAGGAAATACGTTACGCCGTCATCATCCAGAACGGCATCCTGCTCGGTACGGGCCGTATCGATCCGTCTTCCGGGCGAGCAACCGCAGTACAGCATGCCCGTGACGCGGGCCCGGTAGTCACACACATCGGCAAGGTACTCGCTCTGTTCCTGGACTGCAGTGCCGGCCATCATGACGCCGCCTGCTCCTGGAAAAGGATTGACAAGCATAGTCACTTTCACGACAAACGACTGGAAATCGTCATCCCCCTACAGGACACCACATGTCGCGACCTGAAATGATCCGCCATCTGCTGGCCCATGCTGCCCCGGCTATCCAGACCGCTCCTGACGTCTGGGCCACAGACTACCATCTGCCCGGGGACTTCCCCGGTTTCACAGGACATTTTCCTGGCAATCCCGTGCTGCCGGCATTGCTCCAGGCGGCCATGGTGCGCCTGCTCATTGAGGACATCCTGGGCACTCCCTGTTTCCTTGGTGTCCGCAACGCCAAGTTCTCCCTCCCGATACGCCCCGATGCCGTTGTTACGGTACAGGTCACACGGGGGACCGGCTCATGGAAGGCCATCCTGTTCGTCCGGCAGTCCGGCTCCGACAGGAGCGAAACGGCCGCCACACTTTCCGTCATCCCCGTGCCATGTGAGGAGGAAGGCCGTGTTTCCTGATCCCGCCCTGCACAACCCTGATGGTATCCCCGCGCTGGAAGTGGCCATCGAACGGGCTGTCCGTTTCGAGGAGCTCGACCCCATGGGTGTCATGTGGCACGGCCGTTACGCAAGCTGGTTCGAGGACGGCCGAGAAGCCTTTGGCCGCCGCTACGGCGTCTCCTATCTCGATTTTTACAACAACCGCTGCATGGCACCCATCAAGCAGTTCAACGTGGATTATTGCCGCCCGCTCCGGCATGACACCACCTACCGCATCCATACCCGCCTTCTCTGGTCCGAAGCGGCACGCATGAATTTCCACTACGTCATCAAGGACGCCCAGGGGACGGTGATGACCAAAGCCTCCACGGTGCAGCTCTTTACCGATCTGGATGGTGTCCTCCAGCTGGATCATCCTGGTTTCTACAAGCTCTTCCTGACCGCCTGGAAGAATGGAGAACTCCGCTGATGCCCGATCCTGTGAAAGCGGCCATCCTCATCCCCGTCTACAACCATGGCGCCACCTTGCGGCACGTGGTACTGGACGCGCTACGACAGCATCCCGATGTCATCGTGGTGGATGACGGCTGCACGGATGACGGGCCAGAAAGCATCACCGACCTGCCCGTACACCTTGTTCGTCACGAGCGGAACAAGGGCAAGGGGGCGGCCATACGGAGTGGCGCGGCAACAGCTGCGGCCCTGGGCTATACCCATGTCATCACCATGGATGCCGACGGCCAGCACAAGGCGGAGGACATCCCGAACTTTCTTGATGCCATCCAAGAGACTCCCTGGTCCATCATCATCGGCGCCCGGGATTTCAGCGTCCCCAATGTGCCGGGAAGTTCCCGTTTCGGCAGAAAGTTTTCCCAGTTCTGGATGTTCGTGCAGACAGGACTGAGCATCAGCGACATGCAGAGCGGTTTCCGGGCCTACCCCACAAGTATCCTGGAGCACGTCCCCTGTTCCGACTCACGCTATTCCTTCGAGATCGAGATCATCGTGCGTGCCGCCTGGGCGGGCTTCGCCATCCGCGAGATTCCTGTCCGGGTCTTCTATCCGCCCCGGGAAGAACGCCGCTCCCACTTCAGGGCCCTGGCGGACAATCTGCGTATCACCTGGCTCAATACCCGGCTCACCATCAGGGCCTTCCTCCCCATCCCCTTTAGCAAGAAGGCCCTTGATGCCGAAGGCCGTCTCTCTCTACGCCATCCCGTGCGGACGCTCCGCAACCTTCTTGACAGCGGCGGTACACCGCAGGAACTGGGACGCGCCGCCGCTTGGTCCATATTCCTCTCCACCCTGCCCCTGCTCGGCCTGCAGACACTCCTGCTGCTCTTCTTCATCCAGTGGAAGCGTCTAAACAGGCTCTGCGCTCTCGTTATGGTACCGCTGACCTGGCCCCCTTTCGTACCCGGCCTTGCTGTTTTGCTGGGATACCGTATAGTCCATGATGAATGGCTGACAGAATTTTCCATCCGGACGCTGGGCCACGAGGTAGGCTACCGTTTTCTGGACTGGATCATCGGCAGTCTCGTGCTCGCGCCGCTGCTGGGAGCGGCCTGTGGTCTCGTGGTCTGCCTGACGGCCAAAGCCTGCGGCCTTTTCCTGCCAGTCCCATCCGCGAAACAAAGAGGTCTCCCCCGTGTGGACGAGTAAGAGCCTAGCCTCCCGTTTCAAGCATGACATCTTCCAGACCATCCTGAGGATGCGCCTGACCAGTGTTGCGCGGCTTCTGCTCTATCCAGTATCCTTCTACTATGCCCTGCACCCGGCCATCCGAAAACGTTACAGTGCCTATCTGGAACACCGCTTCGGCGCTTCGGGTGGGCTGACCGGCCTATGGCGGACGGCCCGGGCCTACAAAAACTTCGCAGACGTACTCCTCGACCGCGCCATCCTACACATACGGGGGAGCCTGCCAATCAAGCAGGACCGTGACACCCTGGATGCACTGCGGAACATCCTCTCCAGGGGCAAAGGCTGCCTGCTGGTCAGTGCTCATTTCGGGAGCTGGCAGCTGGGGATACTGGGACTAGAGAGCCTCGGGAGTCCTATCCATCTGGTGCAGTGGATAGATGAGGAGGACGTGGACCGGCATTATTTCCAGGGTAGCAGGCAGGCCCACGATGTCCATGTGATCAATGCACGGCAAGGCCTTTCCGCCGTGATCGCGATCCGTCAGGCCCTGAAGGACAACAGCATCGTCTGCTTTATGGGCGACCGGCTCACCCCCCACGACAGGGAGACCGTGACGGTCCCCTTCCTGGGCGGCGATATCGTCCTCCCCGCCGCGCCCTATGTCCTAGCCTCCACCTGCGGGGCCCCCGTCATGCATGCCTTCAGCATCCGCAAGGATGGCATCATTACCGGTCTTCCACCTGTAGTGGCCCATGTCCCGCCCCATATCCGCAGGGACAGGGCCGCACTGGAAAAGGCCGCGCGGCGCTTTGCCGGCCATCTCGAGGAGCTAGCCTTGCGCTACCCGTATCACTTCTTCAATTTCCATGACTTATGGAGCAACAGCCATGACAAAGAATGAACTTGTCGATGACCTCAGGAAACACATCCTCGCGGAACTACCCCTCGAAGACGTGGTCGAAGACGATATCCAGCCGGACACCCTGCTCTTCGATCAAGACGGCCTCGGTCTCGACTCTCTGGATGCCGTCGAGCTGGTGGTCATCATAGAGAAGTATTACGACGTGGCCATCAACGATCCCGAGATCGCCAAAACAGCCTTCAAGAATCTCGATGTCCTCGCGGCCTACATCCTCGAGCATCTTCCCGCGAAATAGCATGGAGACGGACATGTTCGCCGCCATCACCGGCATAGGCTGCGTCTGTGCCCTGGGCCGCCATGCCACAGAAGTCCGCCGGTGCCTCCATGCCGCGGAGCGTAGGCTCGCTCCCGCCAGGATGCTGTCCCCTGACGCGCTGGATTTCCCCTACTTCGCGGTCCCGGACAGTGTCTGGGGCGGGTCCCGCTCCTTTGCCGCGGGTGATACCCTGAAGCTGGGCCTTTTGGCCGCCGGAGAGGCGCTCACGCAGTCGGGCATCGCCCACGGGGACGCTGCGGCCGTCATTGCGGGCACCACCTCCGGCACGGCCCTGCACTTCCTGTCCGGTTACAGGAACTTCAGGGAGAACGGCCACGGCGGCCCTGACTGCGACGAATATCTCGCATCCAATCCGGCCCTGGCCATCCGCGCCCACTTTGGCCTCAGAGGTGTCCCGCTCACCATCTCCAATGCCTGTGTTTCCGGTACCGACGCCATAGGGCTCGCCCTGTCCATGATCCTGTCCGGCCAGTGTGAACGCGTCCTCTGCGGCGGTCTCGATGCCCTCAGCCTCGTGCCTCATACCGGCTTTGCCCGACTCATGATCTATGATCCGGCTCCCTGCGCCCCCTTCGACAGGAAGCGGGCCGGGCTCAACCTCGGTGAAGCGGCCGCCTTCATGGTGCTGGAACGCAGCGATGTGGCCAAGGCACGCGGACAGCGCATCCTCGGCAAAATCCTCGGTTACGGCAACGCCAGCGACGCCCATCACTTCACCTGTCCCCACCCGGAAGGGAAGGGGCTGGAGACAGCAGTCAACGAAGCCCTCAGACAGGCAGGGATCGCGCCCGGCGATCTGGCCTTCGTCAATGTCCACGGAACCGGGACCCGGGAAAACGACAGGATCGAAGGGCGCACCCTCCACCGCCTGCTGCCGGATACGCCCCTCTGGTGCACCAAGGGCCTGACCGGCCATACCCTCGGTGCAGCCGGGACCATCGAAGCCATCTTCAGTCTGTGGGCCCTGGAAAAAGGCAGCCTGCCGCCCAGCGCCGGTTTTGACGAAGAAGATCCCGAGATCGGTGTCAGCCCCGTCCATGAGAAAACCCCCATCAACAAGAAGGTCGCCCTGTCCACATCCCTGGGCTTCGGTGGCTGCAACGCCGCGCTCGTCGTGGCCGTGGGAGACTAGGTGATGTCCACAGTTTCCGCCCTGCATACCGTCATCGCCGGATACGGTCTTGTCCATCCTGCCGGGGACACGAAGGTACTGACCTCCCCTCCGTTCCTGCACGACTTCGGAGAAGACGAGTACCGCATGGCTATCGCGGCGCTGGCTGACCATTTTCCCCGGCAGGCCTTGCGCCGTCTCCCCCTCTATGTACGGGTCGGCCTTCTGGCCGCGGTCAAGGCCTTGCAGGCTGCCGTCCTCTGGCCCTGCCCCACCAACATCCCCGTGGTTATCGGTTCCGCCTACTCCTGCCAGAAGACCAGCTTCGACTTCATGGATTCCATCCTGGATTTCGGCCCTAATCTGGCATCACCGCTGGCCTTTTCCCATGCCGTCAACAATATGCGGCGGGGCTGTTCAGTCTCATGCTGCAGACGACAGGGACCTGCATGACGGTCAATAACGGGCAGCTCTCCTTTGCCGGGGCGCTCCAGACTGCCATGACCATTCTGGATAGCGGCAAGGCTCCTGCTGTGCTCGTGGGTGCCGTAGATGAGTCCGATCCCCGTTTCACCGCCCTGTTCCCGCAAAAAAAGCTCCTGCCGTCGGCAGCCTTTTTCTGTCTGTGCCAAAAGGACACGGGCCTCGCTGTGGAACTCGTCTGGGAAGACCTTCAGGAGGAGCTGGCCTTATACAGAGCGGACGGACGCGCTATCCCCCTTTACAGCTCTGGTACGAATGACAGTCTTTTCCAGCCGCTTGCCTGCGCGGCCTGCTGCGCCGATGACCATGACAGCGCCAGTATCACCCAGACAGCCGTGGAATACGGCCTTGCCTCTACCATACGCCTGCGGAAGACCGGGACGAGGTAGACGATGCTGTCTGTCCAGGCTGTCCTTGCCTTGCTGCAATCCTTACTGATGCAGCAGCGGCGATCCCGCAGCGCCTTTCCCAAAATGCCGCTTGACGAGGAAACCTTCGGCGCCATGTGCTGGAAAGATGCCGCCAATAGCGAGGAGAGGCGCATCGTCCTGAAAAACATGCATGACATGCTCTTTTTCGGCAACGCGGACAGGGTGAGCATCCCTGTCCCGCCCGGACAGGAAAAAATAGCCACGACCGCCGAGATCCTGCTGGCGGCATGGCAGTCATCGCCCCGGCGGATCACCTTTTTTACCTCAGGTTCCACCGGAACGCCCAAAGCATGCTCTCACAGTCCGGCCATGTTCGCGCAGGAAGCCGCCTTCCTCAGGCCATATTTTCAGGGACGGGCCCGCATCCTTTCCGTCGTCCCGGCCCATCACCTCTATGGCTTCAGCTTTGGCATCCATCTGCCGGCCTGTTGCGGCATCTCTGTCCATCGGACCATCGCCCTGCCCCATATCATCGCTGCCGCCATGCGCCCAGGGGATGCGGTGATCGGCCTCCCCTTGCTCTGGCAAGCTCTACTTAAAACAGGACACATGCCTTCGGGCAAGGACATTCTCGCTGTGAGTGCTACGGCCCCTATCGAAAAACATACGCTCAGAGGCCTGGAACAGGCCGGATTCAGCCTCGCGGACATCTTCGGTTCGTCCGAGACCGGCGTGGCGGGCATACGCACGGCCTCCCATGAGGCCTACCGGCTCGCTCCCCATTTCTTCAGGACAGCCCCGGGCATGCTGGAACGCTCACTCCCTGATGCCTCACACAGCCCCGTCCGCCTTGAGGATCATCTCCTCTGGCTCGATGACAGGAACTTCTTGCCCACAGGTCGACGGGATAATGCCGTACAGGTCGGCGGCGTGAACGTCTACCCCGCCCGGATTGCGGCAAAGATACAGAGCCTTCCCGAGATCGCTGCCTGCGCGGTACGCCCGATGCGCCCGGAAGAAGGAACACGCCTCAAGGCCTTCATCGTGCCTTTCCGCGAGGAGAATACCCAGGAACTCAAACGCAGCTTGCGCCGCCGCCTCAAGCAGATGCTCTCCGCCGAGGAGTGCCCTGTCTCTTTCAGCTTCGGTCCCTCCCTTCCCAGGAACAGCATGGGGAAACTGGCGGACTGGTAGGTTGGCCACACTTTAACGATCCGCACCGGACTAACATTTGCTAACAGCCTCCTTTGTATCCTGTTGATGCCATCCCTGCCGGATGCCCGTCCCTTTTCCCCCAGAGCCGGGGATAACAGATCAGACTCTTTTGCTCCACAGCGCTGGTGGCTCATACGGACAAGAATTCTTTGCCTTCCTCTTCCGAAAGAGGACAACGCCCCGACAACGAACAGGAACGACAACTGACCAATGAAAAAAGGACAGAAAAAAATTTGGGGGCAACTTTGGGGGCAACTATCATTTTTTGAAAAAATAATTTTCTTTTAAATAAATATGTTATCGAAATAGTTTGTATTCCACCCTCGCCTTGAGCTGAGCGGACTTTTTCTGTTTTTGAGGTTCAGGAACGTTCACGAAAGACCGCAGACAGCCACAAAAAAGGGGGCACCATATATTTCAAACAGGAGTTGCTTCCAATGCCCGGAAAGCTCACGGATACCGCCATTCGCGGCGCGAAGCCCAGGAAAAAGCCTGCAAGCTGACGGATGGCGGCGCCTCTATCTGGAAGTTGCCCCGATGAGGCCGTCGATCCGATAGCAACACCGTTGCCCCAGAGTTTTGATCCCCTTCCTTTACCGCAGCAGATCAGCCCGGCAGACATAGGCCAGCATATCATCTTCGATCTTGGAGGCTGTCCATGCGACAGTTTCCCGCCGCTCTCTCCTGGCTATCCCAAGCGGGAAGCTGGGCAATAAGCCTGCCCAAACAAGACAGGAGGCCGCAGCCGTTTGCATGCAGATATGCCCTTCGCCCAAGAAGAGCAGGAGTTTCAGCTCTCCAGCCATACGGCCTCATCAAGACAGGGACCGTAGTAAATCATACCGAACATAAGACTTGTTCTCTGTCCGACTTTCGCAGCAAGTATCCATCCCTGCGTATTGCCCTGGAGCTGTCTCACAATATCACCGCTGGACTATCGCACGGGATGCTTACTCTCCAGACAAGACGAGAGCTGATCGCGTTCCCGCATAGACCGTCCTGAATATCTGCCTCATAATTCATTGGCTAATAAAAACAGATATTGATTTATTTTGTTCTATAGAAAAAATATTATTTTGAATATGTTTTAATAAAAATAACACAAACCAGTTATTTCTTGAAAAATATCTTTTACTCATATACGGTCGCCTCTGGCATATGAAATAAAAGGAGGGACTTCTATGGCTCTGGAAGACAAAGATATTTTTAATGCCATTTTCAACAAATACAGCGACCAGCCCATCGAATTCATCATGGAGCAGTACGAAAAGGCAAAGATCCTTAATATGGCCATCGAGCGCCGGATCAACGCGCAGGCCGAGCAGCCTGTGAAGGTCGAAGAGGCCGCGCCTGCCGCTCTGCCCCCCGTGGACGAGCCCCTTCCCGTCGAAGAGGAAAAGAAGCCCGCCCCGGCCCCCAAAAAGATCTTCACCAAGGCCGATCTGGTCTTCAATCCCGCGGAAGCCATCACCGACAACACCATCACCTGCTGCCTGTGCGGCAAGGCGGCCTGCTCCCTGACGTCCCGCCATCTGGCCAATCACGGCATCAATGTGGAAGAGTACAAATACCTCTGCGGCTATCCTTCCGAGCAGAAGCTGATGTCCCGGAATTTCGAAGCCAAGATGCGCCGCAATGTCCAGAGGGCCCAGCAGGCGCGCAAGGAAAAGCGCCGGGCTGAAAACGCCTAACGCCATCATGGCATGGCCTGCTCTGCTCCCAGGAGCGGGCATGATCCGTCCCGTAGTGAAAAGAAACAAAGAAGGGGATGCCCACGGGCACCCCCTTCTTTGTTTCTTCCGACATGCCGGCAGTCGCGGCAACGCCCCTCCGAATCCCGCCACAGGGCAGAGCATCAGGGACGATACGCACGCAGGGCAAACATGGGCACCGGATTGTAGGTGGCGTCCCGCCGGACGAAGATCCGCCCGCTGAGCCCGGTATCACAGCTGCAACGGACAAAGCCCGCCCGTGCCAGGGCCTCCATGTCCCACTGCGGCCGTTCCCGGCGGCTCAGGGGCAGGGCCCGGCGGATGTCCTCCCCTTCCTGCAGGAGGGCACTATCCACGTCGGCATGGGCATGTTGCCCCTTTTCATCGGCAAGCCGGGTAAAGTCCACCGCCCCGTAATCGGCATCAAAATTGAGCAGCACGCCGCCGGGCCGCAGCACCCGCAACCACTCCGCATAGGCCGCCTCGGGATCCGTCAGCGTCCAGGTCAGGTTGCGGGCCAGGACGCCGTCAAAGGACGCATCCCCAAAGTCCAGCTCCGTGGCACTCATGCAGCGCCAGTCCACCGTGCAGCCTGCCTCATCGGCCAGTGCGGCGGCCTGGGCGAGCATCCCCTCGCTCAGATCGACGCCCGTGACCTCGCAGCCCGCCTGTGCCAGCAGGATGGCAAAAAATCCCGCGCCCGTGCCCAGATCCAGTATGCGCAGGGCGGTCCCGTCTTCCCTGCGCGGCAGCCAGGGCAGGATCTCCGCCCGCCACAGGGAGGACTTGTCACTCTGCAATTCCTCACGGCGTACCTGCCCGAAAGCGTCGGAACGCCGGGTCCAGTAACGCCGGATGCGCCCGTCGAGCCCGGGCCGGGCCTTAACAGCATCCCCGGGGATGCCGGTAGTCTGCTCCATCATGTGCTCCTTTACGGTGTCGTGCGGGTATCGGCAGCCCTTGCCTCTGGGCCGTCTTTTTCCCTGCGGCACGATCACGAAATCTTGCCCGTCTCATGGACGGGATGCGGCCGGTCGTTCCTTGCCGGTGCCGTGCCGCAAATCTGCAGCCATCCTGCCGCCATGCCCGCAGGATGCTTTACGGCGGAGGGCCATGCGCTCCTGTCGTTCAGACCTTCGTCGCCCCGGTGGCTCTTCCTGTCCCGGCAGCTTCGTCACAGCTCTCGTCCCATGCGGAGCGGAACGGGACGACTGTTTCCAGCATCCGCCGCAAGCGCGGGCTGCGGGCGCTCCCCAGCTGCGACACCGGCAGATGCTCCGCACAGCGGCCCTGATCCAGGACCAGCAAACTGTCACAGACCAGCGTCGCGGCCTGGAGATCATGGGTGATGAAAAGGCAGGTCGTGTCGCTGCGAATGTCCCGCAGCAATTCCAGTATCTGCACCTGTACCGGGACATCCAGCGAGCTCACGGCCTCGTCCAGCACCAGAAAGGACGGTCGCGCGGCCAGCGCCCGCGCGATGCAGGCCCGCTGCACCTGGCCGCCGCTGAGTTCATGCGGCAGACGGCCGGACAATGAAGGCGAAAGCCCTACGCGCTCCAGCAGCCTGTCCACTTCCCGACGCCGCTCCCGGCGGGAAAGGCGGCAGCCCGGCCCCAGGCCCTCGTCCACGGCCTCCGCCAGCGTAAAGCCCGGATCGACCGAGGTCACATAGTCCTGAAAGACCACGGAGAGCCTCCCGCCCCGGGCCCGCCATTGCCGCAAGGGCTGACCTTCCAGCAGCACGATACCACGGTCGGGCCGCTCCAGCCCCAGCAGCAGACGCGCCAGCGTACTCTTGCCGCTGCCGCTCTCGCCCACCAGGCCCGCCATCTCGCCCCGCTTCAGACAGAAATCCAGACCCCGCAGCACGGGCCGGGAGCCCCCTCCGTGGGGGACGGCGTAGGTCTTCCAGATATCCCGGACGGAGAGTAAGATGTCGCTGCCGCTCATCACCTGTCTCCCAGAGCCTGCCGGAAGCCCCTCCACAGGGCCAGCCGGGTACGGACCAGATGCCGGGTGCAGGCATGGCCCGGCGCATCGAAAAGCTGTGCCGCCTGCCCATACTCGACGCAGCGCCCCGCCTGCATGACCAGCACCTCGTCTGCCAGCTGCTGTACGGCGCCAAGATCGTGCGAGACGAAGATCAGTGAGGCATCACGGGCCACGTCGGCCAGACAGCGCAGCACCTGCTGCTGATGGCAGGCATCCAGAGCGGTGGTAGGCTCATCGGCCACCACCAGCGCGGGCCGCAGGGCCAGCGTCAGGGCGATCATGCAGCGTTGCAGCATGCCGCCGGACAACTGGTGCGGGTAGCTGCCCAGGACGGTCTCCGGCAGGTCCACCCGCTGCAGGGCCTCGCAAACAGCCTCCCGGGCCCGGGCAGCGGACATCCGCCCCCTGTCCCGCAAGGCCCCCTCCAGCTGCTTTCCCAAAGGCCTGAGAGGATCGAAGGCCGTCATGGCCTGCTGCAGGATGACGGCCATGCCCGTGCCGCGCAGCTCCCGCCAGCCTGCGGGATCGAGACGGCCCAGGTCGCGGCCGTCGAAATGCAATTGCCCGCTCCGGACCAGCCCGGACGGCAGCAGGCCCAGCAGGGCCCGGCAGAGCAGGCTCTTGCCGCTGCCGCTCTCGCCCACGATGCCCAGACAGTGCCCGCGTTGCAGCGAAAAACTCACGTCCTGCACCAGCGGCCTGCCGGACAGGCCCTCCGTGACGGAGACATGCCGCAGTTCCAGCAGCGGCACGGGATGTCCATGATTCACAGCACAGGCTCCTTGTGCATGGCGTGCCTGGGGTCCAGAGCGTCACGCAGGCTGTCGCCCAGATAGTTGCAGGCCGCCACCACCAGCAGGATGGCCAGCCCGGGCGGCAGCATCTGCCACGGGTACAGGACCATCACCTCGCGCGCCTCGCCCAGCATCATGCCCCATTCCGGTGTGGGCGGCTGCACGCCGAGCCCCAGAAAGGACAGGGCCGAAACCATCAGTATCACCGCGCCGGTATCCAGCGTGGCCAGGACGCTGATCTCCCCGGCAGCGCAGGGCAGCAGATGACGCCTAATGATATGGCCCGTGCCATAGCCCGCCACACGCGCGAAACGCACGAAGTCCCTGTCCGCATAACGGAGGGTGATGGTCCGCATCATGCGCGCGTACCACGGCCACTTGGCCACCACGCAGGCCAGCACCACGTTCTCCAGCCCCGGCCCCAGCATGCCCACGATGGCCAGCACCATGACCTCGCCGGGGAAGGAAAGCATCACGTCGCACAGCCGCATGAGGCAGGACTCCACCCGCCCGCGCACAAGGCCCGCCAGCATGCCCAGCAGGGCCCCCAGCGAGACCGTGGCCCCCATGGCCAGCAGCGAGACGCCCAGCGTGGCCCGGGCCCCGTAGAGCAGGCGGGAAAAGATGTCGCGCCCCAGCCTGTCCGTGCCCAGCCAGTGTTCGGGCCCGCAGGGGGCCAGCTTGCGGCTGCCGTCCACGGCCAGCGGATCCCAGGGCGTCAGCCACGGGGCCAGCAGGGCCGCCAGCAGCACGATGCCCAGGAACAGCAGGCAGGCCAGGCCAGCCCTGTCATGCAGCAATGCCCGTACGCACCTCATCGCAGCCCCCGTTCACGCAGACGCGGGTCCAGCAGGCCCGCACAAATGTCCATGCACAGGTTACCGGCCACGAACAGCACGGCCATCAGCAGGACATAGGCCTGGATGACGGGAAGATCCCGGTTGAAGATGGCCGTGACGCACAGGCGGCCCAGACCGGGCCAGGCAAAAATGCACTCCACCACAAAGCTGCCTGCCACCAGCTTGGGCAGGCTCATGCCCAGGGCCGTGAGGCTGGCCTGCAGGGAATTACGGAGCACCATGCGCAGGATGGCCCCCCGGCTGCGGCCGCAGGCCCGGGCGTAGAGGACGAAGTCTTCCTGCGTGGTCTGCACCATGCTGTTGCGCAACAACCGGGCATAGGCGGCCAGATAGGGCAGGGCCAGCGTCACGGCCGGGAGCACCAGCGAGGACGGCCCCTCAAGGCCGCCGGTGGGCAGCCAGTCCAGATGGACGGAGAACAGCCAGATCAGCAGCAGCCCCGCCCAGAAGGCCGGTACGGAGGTACCCAGGAAAAGCAGGGCCCGTAGCAGGCGGTCCACCACCCTGCCCTCATGGCGGACACAGACCAGGGCCACGGCCAGGCTGCACACCAGCATGATGGCCGCGGCCGTCCCCGCCAGCATCAGGGTGGGCGGCAGGGCCCGGGCCAGCTCCCCGGCCACGGGCCGCCCGTTCACATAGCTCATGCCCAGGTCGCCCCGGAGCACATCCGCGAGCCAGCGCAGGTAGCGCTCCGGAAAGGGCCTGTCCAGCCCGAGCTGCGTGCGCACCTCGGCCAGCAGTTCCGGCGTGGGGGTCATGTCATTGACCCGGATGACCACTTCCGCCGGGTCCCCGGGGCTGAGCTGGATGAGGACGAACGACAGGAACGATATCCCCAGCAAGAGCGGCACGAGCCCCAGCAGGCGACGCAACAGGCAATGCTTCATGTCCATCCTTCATCTCCGTCCCGGTGCCTCCAGGCCATGCCTGCCGGACACCGGGACGCGGTGCATCAAAAATACATCTTCTCGAAGGGGATCTCGTACTGCGACACGCCGAACGAAACGCCCTTGAGCTCCCGCACGTGGACGGCCTTGGTGCGGGAATAGGTCAGCGGGATGTAGACGCCCTCATCATGTATATAACCGAGGATCTCCGCATACAGGGCCTTGCGGCGCTCCTCGTCCGTCTCGGTCATCAAACGGGTGATGGCCGCGTCCAGCCATTCCTTGCGATCCAGACCCAGCTGGGCCTGATAGTCCCCGTGCGCCGGGATGCGCCACGAGGAAATATAGGACTGCGGGTCGTAAGGCGTGCCCCAGGACAGGGAATACTGCAATTCAAAGTCGCCGCTCTTCTGGCGATCCAGAAAGGCCTGCTTCTCCTCGCCCACGATCTTCATCTCCACCCCTATCTTTTTCAGGTCCGCCTGCATGTACTCGCCGATGCTGCGCTCCTGCGCATTCTGCGAATTGTAGTACAGGCGCACGCTGGCCCTCCGTCCGTCCTTGTAGCGCCAGCCGTCGGCCGCCATGAGCCAGCCCGCCCCGTCCAGCAGACGCGCCGCCTTTTCCGGGTCATGGCCGCGCGCCTCCAGCGGCAGGTCGCAATAGGCCACCGTGGAGGCCAGCAGGCTGGGGGCCACGGTCTCGGAACCGTTGAGGATGGTGGCGGCGATGCCTTCCCTGTCCACCGCATACTGCAGGGCCAGGCGAACGTCCCGCTCCCGGGTGAACGGCTGGTGAGCGTTGAGCAGTATGGCCCGCGAGGCGATGGGCTGGCTGATGGCCGCCGCATAGCGCCCCTCACGACGGATGGCGTCGAAATTGTCCAGGTTGAGCATGTCGCCATCGGCCCCGAACACCAGATCCACGTCCCCCTTGTGCAGGGCCAGCAGGATGGCCTGGTGGTCGGGCATCACCTTCCAGCGCACGGCCTGCAAACGGGGCTTCTCTCCCCAGTAAGAAGGATTGGCCGTGAACAGGGCGTACTGGTTCTCCTTGTGTTCCTTCAGGATCCACGGGCCCGTGCCCACGAGGCCGCGCACGCCGTTGCGCGTCTGGCCGTCGATGAAGCAGGACGGCGAGATGAAACGGAAAGGCCGCAACAGCCCCAGCTCGATGAGAGTGGGATAATAGGGGTGCTTGAGTACCAGACGCCAGGTATGGCTGTCCACGACTTCGTGGCGTTCGATCTCGTTGATCATGTCCAGCCAGGCGTGGCGCAGGCGATTGGCGATGATGGCATCCATGTTCAGGCGGACGGCCTCGGCATCGAAGGGCGTCCCGTCGCTGAAGGTCACACCACGGCGCAGATGGAAGGTATAGACGCGGCCGTCGGGCGAGATCTCCCAGCTTTCGGCCAGCCAGGGCCGGACACCTTCCGCCGTGTTGATGACCAGGGGCTCGAAGACCATGCCCTGGGCTGCCATCTCGCCGCCGTACAGGTGCGGATTGATGTCCCGGATGTCCTTGGTGCTGGCATAGACCAGCTCCTCGCGCGGCGCACCGGCCTGTCCCTTCTCCTCTTCCCGGCAGCCGGCCAGCAGGCTCAGGCCGCAGAGCAGCAGCCAGCATACCAGCAGTTTGCCCATCCTCATTTTTTCCACAGGAACCTCCCCACAATAGTGGCATGTTTTTAAAAAGCGTGCTACCAGAAAATCGTAGCACGCTTTCTAAAAACATGCCACACATTTCAGAGGAGGACAGATGAAGAAAAACAAGCCGTATGGCGCAGCCGCCGTCTTGCTGGCCGGGGCCCTGCTGGGGGGGCTCATGACCGCGCCCGGAGCCCACGCCGTGGACTTTCGTGTCAAAGGCGTCTGGATCGCCATGCTCGAATACGGGGATGGCGGCAGCTTTGTCCGCAAGGACAGGGAAGGGAAAAACGTACAGGGCTGGGGCCGCTGGGGCGAGGACCGTTTCGAGGCCAAGAACCGCGTACGCCTGCAACTGGATGCCGCGGTGTCCGATGCCCTTTCCGGCAGCGTCTATTTCGAGATAGGCGGGGCCACCTGGGGCCGTGCCCGCAGCGGCGGGGCCCTGGGGGCTGACGGCCAGATCGTCAAGATCAAGCACAGCTATCTGGACTGGAACCTCCCCGGCACGGGGATCAAGGCACGCATGGGCCTGCAGCGCATCTTCCTGCCCGATTTCGTCACCGATGCCTCACAGGTCTTCGATGCCGACGTGGCCGGGATCAGCGTCGCCGCTCCGCTCACGGAACATCTGTCCCTGACGGCCTTCTGGGCGCGGGCCTTCAATGACAACTGGGCCGCCCCCGATGGCGGCCAAAGCGGCTGGCTGGACAATGCGGACTTCTTCGGCCTTTTGCTGCCGGTGACGTATGAAGATATACGCCTCACCCCCTGGGCGCTGCTGGGAACGATCGGCAAGAACGCGTTCCGCCACGGCAACGGACGGTTCTACAGCCGCAACAGCGAAGGGAGCTACGGCATCGGCCTGTCCCCGTCCGCCTATCGCTTCGATGGCCGCGAGAGCAGCCTGGCCCACGCCACGGCCTTCTGGGCGGGCCTCACCGGCGAGATCACGGCGGCCCGGCCGTTGCGTCTGGCCTGGAGCGCGGCCTGGGGCAGCGTCGCCACAGGGGATGCCGCCCTCGACCGTCACGGCTGGTATGCCTCGGCCCTGGCCGAATACGCGCTGGACTGGGGCACTCCCGGCATCTACGGCTGGTACAGCAGCGGCGATGACGGGGATCCCGCCAACGGTTCCGAGCGCATGCCCACCATCGAGGCCAACAACGAAGGCACCAACAGCGTGGCCGGCTTCGGCACCCTGGGCACCTGGACCCTGGGCCGGGACACCCTGCTGGGCTCCACACTGGTGGGCACCTGGGGCCTGGGCCTGCGCGTGTGCGATATCAGCTTTTTCGAAGACCTGAGCCACACGATCCATCTCAACTATTATCAGGGCACCAACAGCGCCGGCATGGCCCGCCACATCAAGGGGGCCGGCGGCCCTGACATCGTCCGCCCCAACGGGACGGACTTCAATACCGCCAATTACTACGGGCTGTACCTGACCGACAGGGACCGGGCCATGGAAGTGGGCATCATGAGCACCTATACCCTCCACGAGAACCTGAAGCTGCTGGTGGAGGCCAATTACATCGCCCTGTGGCTGGACAACAGCCGGGATGTCTGGGGCGGCTACCACGCCGGAGGACGCCGCTACGCCGCCAACAGCACCGAGGATGCCTGGAACATGAACGTGAGCTTCATCTACAAATTCTAGCCTGCGGGCCTCAAGGCCT